>CEPN01025544.1_pt1 | contig 15778 bp, 20 predicted proteins | sample 530391 | NCBI WGS metagenome assembly CEPN01 (sample SAMEA2620027, study PRJEB7988) | marine metagenome | isolation source: saline water (ENVO:00002010), including
GTAATGTGCCTTGCATTATTTCATCTGTCATTTATTCTCCTTTTTTATTAAAATATTCTTTAAGTGCTTTCCAAACTACTGTTTCAGTTGCCATTACTTTTCTTGCAAACAAAGATTCTGTTTCTTCATCTTTTTGAAACCATTGGCTTTTCCATATATAGTATGATTCTTCAAATAACTGCCCTACAATAGAAGCAATGTATTTTTCACTTATTGCAATATCTTTTTCATATACTTTTACTTTCATTTATTTTCCTTTCATCTCAGGAGGGGAGGTCAGACTGGCCTACGTCCTATTGTCCCCGCCCTACGATGTTGCAATTATGCTTTACCTATCTCTACAAATGCGTCAACCCATTGACGATTCATATTTAGGTCTGTTTTGTTATGCCAATAATGTTCTGTACCTGCATTTAATAATTCCCACATAGAATCCTTAACGGGATTACGCTTGAGATATAGATCCATTATTTTTCCAAAGTTATTGGCAGTCATCCTGGGTAATCTGTTTCGTACATTTGCCAAATTTTCTTTATTGACTTCTAACCTTGATACAGGAAGTATAGCATCGCAGAATTCATTAAATCTGGATACTCCAGTTCCTTTGGGGCCACTGTATTTGTCCATTTGATTTTCCATCTTTTCTAGATTTTCATCTAGATTGGCATCGTGTGTAAACTTAAAGAATGGAAACCATCTGTTTGATGTCATACCATTTGTACATATTTCTACCAAAGCCATTGCTTGCATTCTAAATGAAATGCTTTTGTCATAGCTATTGGAAAACATTGCACCTTTATTAATGGTACCTACTTCTGTGTCATTTTTATATACATCAGACATATAGACAATATTGAATTGTCTTCCTGTGAAATGCTCTTTTACTAACTTATATCCATTGCGTTCAGCAAAACGATCACCAATTTCTTTGACACGTTCATTGGGCAGTAAATTGTACTGCTTAGAAAACGATACACCTTTAATTGGTTCCCATTTGCCATCCACTTGTAGTTCTGGTCTTGCAAGACCTGTTTCTAGTTCACCTGCTTTGATTTCTTCAACTCTAACAGGTAAGTAAGGATCCATTTTTCTCCTTTTGTTTATTCAAATTCAAAATAGTATGGAAATACCATTTGATTACATTCTTGGTCAATGCACATATAGATTGGCCATGATCTGTCTCCATCGTTTTCAATGTATTTGTTGTATACCAAATCACTTTGACAATGAGGACAGCTTACTTTTTTCTTTTCCTTCCTCGAGCAGTCTGGCGAGGTGTTGGGTTTTTTTAACTGAGGTTCTAATAACATCTCTATTTATCTTTGATTCAAAACTGGGATGACGCTCAACAATGTCTTCTACTACATCATCTATATTGTTAAACATCATTACCCAAGCTTCGAATAGTTCGTTAATTAACAAAAACTGGTTTTCTTTCATCAATGGCTCTTTCAATGATTTTTTCCGCACATTGTTTGAGTTCTTCTTCGTCATACCAATCTGATATATCCAAGTCTCTGTTGCATGGTTTGCATAGAAGAGTAACTTCTACAGAGTCTGTTGTTTGTTTGTGTTCGTGTCTTTCTAGCGTTGAATTGCAATACGGACACTTGTTGTATTGTTGCATAAATTTTTGAGAGAAGGGCAGGAGGTAACAATGCAAAGGAGATGCGAATACCTGCATTGTGGAGCATAACTCCTGCCCATTGTAGAATGTTAAACTTTGCCCCGATACAGCAAGATTTAAGGCATTGAGGACGCATCGGGGCTTGTCGGATTACCAGAGAATTAATTAGACCAAACAAGACGATTCATCACATATACATACAATTTCATATTCAGCCAGTCTTGTTTTGTTAAACTACCTTTCTTCTTAAAATAATCCGATTTGAATCCTTTGACATATTCAAGGTCTTTAGAAAGTGCTACCAATTGTAGTTTGCTCATCATTCGTATTTCTACAATTTTATCAGCATATTCTTCGCCATAAGTCTTTTCTCGTGATTGGTATACATCTACATGTTCTACGGTATCTATGGCATTTGTAAAGAGGATTCCTAATACTTTAATAGTATGAGGCTTTAGTGTTCTAAGCGTATTAAGTTTTTCAATGGTGTGTCTACTTAATTGCTCTCTTATTGGTGTATTCATATATATTCTCCTATATGAGTTTAGGGTTAATTACACATATTTGGCAAGTATAACTACACATTAACTACACATTTATTTGCTATGTGTGTATAATATGAGTAATTTTGAATTGATTTAAGGCTTATGTGCCCAAGATTTGTATTTTAAATAAAAATGAATTAAAATTAAGGCATGTTTAATTATGAATAAACAAACAATCTTATCCTGGTTAAAAGCCACGGATGTTCCTCTAACTGTTATTTCACAAAAAACAGGTATTAGTCGTAAAACGCTTTACAATTGGATAAACGGATCGGATATACGGCAATCAAATATTGATAAAATCATCAATGTTTATAATGCAGATATAGAAATAGTTAACCAAAAATTAGAATTAAAAGGAGATAGCAAAATGAATCAAAGTACTGTTCAGTTAGAGGCTAGTAAAGAATTTGAACAAAAAAACAGACTGATAAACTATCAGGAAAAAGAAATTGAAGAATTAAGAAAGAAACTTCAACAAGTTGAATCGGAAAATAGTTTAATTAAATTGGACAATATTTACGAAGATTGTATACCTGATTTTCAAACAGAAGTGCATATGAGAAATGTATTTAGCTTAAAATCTATTGAAAGAAATATTAAATCGGTTGATCATGTAAAACCTTTAGCAAAAGCTCTTAATTTAAAAAGAAAAACATTGTATCAAGATTATTTTGCTATTGGAAGATGGTTTATTAGCAATGAACATCCTGTAGATACCATAATTGATAAACATAGTTTATCTGTATTAAAGTCTGCAACGGAAGGTATACCTAAACAAGCTCAATTATATCAATTTACTATGGGTGCTTTCTATTTAAAATTTGAAGTGTTGTATATAGCAAATAATCGTTTTTGTATGACTCAATCATTTTGCAAAATAAATTGGTCTACAACACCAGTAGTTAATGCTAAAAATGTCATACTTCATTCTTGTAACATTGAAAATTTAGATAAAGAAATAAATAACTAAAAGATTAGCTGACTCTGAAACTCCATTGGGAGGATTTTTACTCAGAGCCAGCTATGATCCACTTCGCGTCCTCACGCTTACATATCTAGGCCTTAAGTGTCGGTACCCCTAGATAGAGGAATATTTCTCCATTCATTATTTTTCTTTTGAAAGATATCCATAAATGGGAATTTGGTAGTATGAACCGATACAGAATCAATCAAGTCCTTTTTCTTTTTAATTGCTGTTTTAAAGGATTCGTTTAATACCTTTAAAGTAAAGCAGCTATTCACAGAGACTCGAAACTCTTCATTGGTTGCATATTCTTCAACAATAGTATCTTGAATACTCACTTCATTTTGATACGAAAGAAGTACATCCAATTCAGTAAAAGTAGAATCTATTGCATTGTTCTTATACCAGCTACGATTTAGACATCTGAATGTTTCTTCGATGGTCATGTTTGCAAATTTATCATCTCGCCATACATGCATCCATTTACCAAAGTCAGTCATCCATATAAATGTACTTAATTGTCCGTTTTTACCGTCCATTACCATATCAGGATCAATCTTAGAAGAAATGTGCCTTAGAACCAAAGGAGCTACTACTTTATGGAATTTCTTTAACTGTCCATAGTATTTACCTTTTTCTTCTACAACTGCATCTTCCGTATCGTCTTTCTTAGGTTTTCTTGCAAAACGAAGATTGGTAATATCTCCACCCCAGGCTGTATACCTTGAAGCAATTGTTTTAGCAGGATTCTTGTACGATGCAAGTTTTTCAATATCTACACTTTCTAATTGCCAACTGTTTTCTACGGTAGGAAAAGATTCAAGTATATCGTATATATCCTTATATTTAGTAACATAGCAATGTTGAAGAAACTCTTCTGTAGTCCATTCAATATCATCAAATAACTCAAGAGATGTTTGAAGAGGCCCTGTATAAGACTTTTTATATTCAGTGATTTCTTTTTCACTAAACAAGGAAAAGTCTTCTAAACTAGGAGTTTTTCTTCTTAAGATACTTCTTACTTCCGTTATAGCATTCCAATCGGATTCATCGTCTTCTCTTAAATCAACAGCAAACTCTTTTCTATCAACATCATTATACTCACAGTATGTATCAATTGCATTATCCTGTAAGGTTAAATCAAAAGTAGATATAGCTAAGAGATTTTCTTTATTGCCTGGTTTCATTTCAGGAAACAGCAAATCAGGATGTAGATTGCCAAGTTGCAACCTTTCTTTTACATATTGAACAGAATGTCCAAACTTTTCTGCTATTTGCTTTGCTTTCATACCATCTTCTTGCTCTACAAGGTTTGTGTAGAACTTAATCTCTTCATACAGAGTCATTTCTACACGATATGTATTGGTAGAATATTGAAACAATTCTGTGCTGCCATTTGGTGCATCAATTACGTGTACTGGAACTTCTTTCATACCAAGTTCTTTAGCAATGCTATGCCTTTGATGGCCATCTAGTATTACCAATTTAGTATCATCCTCTAACAAAGGATCTCCTATGTTATAAGCTGTAATAGCTTGCAGTATTGCACCAGTTCCTTTGATGTTTTCTTTTAAGCGTTTATAGGACGCTTCTTTCTTTTTATTTCCTGAACGGATATTTCCGTTACTGATGAGTGTATTGGTTTCTATGTACATACTCATATTTTGTTTGATTTAATCTCCTCGATTATTTGGTTTTTAAAAATGTTTAACTTCCAACTCATTAGATAATGATACGCTATAAATGCAATTATAGTAATACATACAGTAAATACATCAAATGCATTCTCAGATAGTGATTGTAACCAGTGTTTCATATTTCCCCCTGTGGTTCTTAACACTCAGGATCATCCTGAATGCCTTTTTTTGTTTTAAGTTTTATTATGGCACTTGCTAAGTAAACCATACCATCTAACAATTCTTCCAATGCTTCTACACACCAATCTCTACCATCCCAAGGATCCAATTGATCTGCATATTCACGCTTACCTTTTTCCAGGCGTTCTTCTATCAACTTTACAATGTCTTTATTCATAACAATCCTATTTTTTTAAGCTTTTCAAGTTCTTCATTGGATCTACTGCAGAAATATCTAACCTCATACCATTTATTAGTTACTTCTTCTATCATACTATTTGATGCATTAAAAACTTCTTTGCATCCAGACATTTCTGTAGCTATTAATTCATCAAGTATTGGACACATTACTTCTAACATTTCTTTACATTCTTTATTCATCTTTCCTAAATCAATTTTTTTCATTTATCCTCCTGTAGCGCAATGATAAGAGCAATATTCATCGCCATTATCCTGAAATGGTTCATTACATACAGTGCATCTAGTAAATTTCTTTTCTTTTTTCTTCATTTATCCTTCTTTTATTGAATTGGGCTGTTGCCTTTGTTGATCTTTCAAGCGTGGCCTTCATCAGATCCCTCAGTTAGGTCTGAGGTACAGCCCTTATTCAATTATTTACAATACTTGCAACATTCACGCTGCAAGCCAATAGTGGGAAAATCTTTATATTGCAAAATATAATCACGACCTACATATTCATATTCCCAGACATTATCGCAATTCTTACAATATCGTAGTTTCTTGCTATGTTTGTCTACCATGACATATGCATTTCTTTTTTTAATTACTTGTGTACCTGATCGTTCATTTTTACAGATATTATCAATTACCCACTGCATTTTATCTCCTTACAGTTAATTAAGACGAGGGCTGACTTAGTATAAAGCCTTAATCCATCTCCGTTTCATTCGTAGGTCTACGCTTATAAAATGGGAACAGAATGGTGTCCGTTTGCCTGACAGCCTATAACTAGTATGTCTTTATACACACCAGCCCTTTGATTCATCGACTTGCCGAGTCTAGTCTTAATAGTTATTTTTAGTTGTATTCAAATACTTCAAACTTTTCCTTCATAAATTCTTTTATACTGTCATTTAATTCTTCTAACTCTACATCGGATAAATAGTGAACCAATTCGTCTCTCATTGTACTAATATCTCTTTCTACAACTTCTGGCTTTTTATCAGGGTATGTAGTAACAGATTCAACATATTTACATTTATTACATACAGGTTTATGACCATTGTTTTCTGTATGGCTATGTTCATTAAATACTCTATCCTCAACTATTCTAATCCATCCAAATAGATATGTTTTTACTGTTTCTGATTTTATCCTTTCTTTAACAATATTTGCAGTATGGTCTATGTATGAACTACATGTTGCTAAAGCATTTTTGCCAAATAATCGGCATATAAAACATCTTGCCATTTATTGCTCCTTTTTAAGGTTATGTGGGACAACTATCCGAGGTAAGGAAGTTTGCGGAATCCTAATTATAAGTTGCCCCACTGAAGTTTAATTATGTGTAGTTTGCATCTTTATAAGTTTACACATATGAGTAATAACATCCAAACAAATGTCATAAATAAGAAACCTAGCAGGTCTTTTATAAACTCGATTCGTTTCTTTCTTTTATGTTTTTGTATAGCATTCATTTGCATCTCCTTTATGAATTATTACCAAGAGAAGGCTATCAGCAAGGTATACCTTTGACAGCGTCCATTTTATAATTTGCTAAGAAGGTGTACTAAACCCACTACAAATGAGGTAACGACTCTTGGTTTTTGATAAGTGCTACTTATCTGAAATTTTTCCAAGGGCGTTGGTCTGCGTTTAAAGTCTAAACTGCGCAGGAAAAGACTCCCTTGGATTTAACAATTATAAAAGATCGCATACAGTTGTTTTCTACTCATCTTATTGTAGCGACTTTTTGGTTGTTTAAATCTTTTACTAGCCCATTCTACAAGCTCGTATTTACGCTTATATGGACAGTATTTACCGATACGGTGCATGATACCTCACTTTTTGGATTGAGAGGATTATTAAAAAGATCCTGCCCCAATCACATGGACTGAGGCAGGGGTTTGTGGAAAGGTTATCGGGTAGGTTGGAAAGATGCCCAAAGCTTATCTGCCATCTCAGCATTCTCTTGGACAGAGGGACGCAGACTGGCCTTTCTATATGCCTGCCAGCACTGAGCTTTCTCATTGAATCTGATGTCGCCTTTGAACTGCAGACGGTTGTACCAGTCTGTTAGCTCATCTCTGGCCTCATCAGAAGTACGGTTGTTTATGAAAGAGGATATCGCTACGCATTTCGTATTGATAGCCTTTGCCATGTTGATAGCACCCTCAACACCTGCAGTAGCTTGTTTCATCAAATCAGATGCTGTCTCAAGGCCAAACTTCTTAGCCTTAAAGGATTTCAATCCATTCTTAGTTTCTCTAGAGAATGTAATACCAGACTTAGATGTATTCTTACTGGTTGCAGGTTGTATGGTTGTATTGTCATTCATCTTATCATTCCTTATAAGTTTAATAATTAAGTGGGCATTGTTGCCCACTACGACGAGGGGGACGGGCCCCTTAGTTCCCAGGGTTGCAATTCAATTTCTCAACCTAATTGGCAAGGGTGCAACCCTAACTAAGGGGGGATGGGGTATGTATATATCTCCCACACGCATTCTACACCTATTTTTTCAAGCGTAGCTAATTCTATACAGCAATGTGTAGTTTCAACCATGAGTATGCCAAAGAAATTCTTCGATCCAGTAGTAAAGGCCTTCCTGGTATGGAACGAAGAGAAAGAAAAGTGGGAGCCAGAAGAGGTGGATAGCAGTAATGTTGATGATTTGCTATATATGACGGACTACGTGACTGCTGAAATACAGATTGAAAATGCAATTGAAAGGCAAATAGTAGATAAAGTACTAGAAAGTGAAAAAATTTTTAAAAATAAGTTGCAAAACTGATCCGCTTGTTGTTTTTTATACAGTATATAAGCTGTACAGTATAAATACAGTACAGTTAAGTAACTGTATTATATCTCTAAGGAGATATAATACTGCAGTATCGATACTGTAGTGGAATTCCTTACTCGAAAGCTAAAGGTCAACAAATATATGGATGTGACCTACCCTATTTACACAAAGGAAGAAGCATTAGATCGTGATATTAGTTACAAACCATGGCAGAATTGCAATAAAGGGGAATATGGCATTTCCGATGATGGCTACATAGCTGAATGTGTAAAGCGTACCAAGTACAAAAAACAGACGGAAATCCAATTTCCATTTGGTAGGGCATGGATTAATGGCAGTGCAAAGCTATTGTACGAACCAAGAAGAGATACAGGCAACTACGATGGGGTTTCTACCAAGTCTTACGAAGAAATAGAGAGTAGAAAGACTCGTACCAAGAATACAGTAGATGTATATGTACGTATGTTGCTTAATGGTGGGCCTATCGATTGGATTCAACTAGGCAAAACCTACCGTAAAGACCAAAAACGTCCAGACTTAACAGCAAAAAGACTATTTAAATCAGAAAAGGTAAAGCATATGGTGGATAAACGTATAGATGAAGCATTAAAGGAACGTGGTATCAACGAAGGAGAGGTCTTAGACGTAATTGCAGATGCGATTGCAATAGCCAAAGAGAAAAAAGATCCTTCTAATATGCTAAAAGGTGCAGAAACTTTTGTACGAATCCTAGATATGCTACCCAAAAAGGCAGTACAAACCGATACCATGCAAATTGATATGACCAATCAAATCTTAAACGACATTGAAAAAGAAGAAAAACGCTTAAAGCTGGAGCAAAAGAAGGAGTTGGTCTAAATGAAGTTTGAAATCATACCTGATGCACGTGATAAACGCCCTATTTGGTACAAAAAACGCATTATTCTTAAATATGTGGATGATGAACAGATTGAATTATTTCTTGAGGTTTTAAAGGCAATTGCGGAGGAAAATGGTATCAAGGTTGAAAACGGAGATATAGACTATATGCTTGGTGCTGATTATTAGCTTTATTCTTACACGTAGCCCGTTAGGTAAAAACACAAATTGAAGAAGAACGCTAATAACAAAGCCATTTTAGAAAAACTTCGTAGGGATATGGTCTTATTTGGTAAGATTGTTATGCCTCAGATGTTTTCTGTACCTAGTCCGAAGTTTCATTATACTATTGCAGATGATCTAATGGACAAAGAAAAGAAGCAGATTAACATTATTGCTCCAAGAGGTCATGCCAAAAGTTCTATTGTAGGTGGTGTATTCCCTTTATACCATCTCATGTTTGATAAAGGACAAAAATTGATTGTTCTTGTCTCTAGAACGCAAGACCATGCAGTTAAACTCCTTGGAACGATAAAAGACACCATAGACTATTCAGAACAATTTCGTCAATTGTTTGGCTATTGGGGTCAGCACAGCGCAAGGAGTTGGGCAAAAGCAGAAGTAGAATTAAAAGATGGTTCTATGATTATCTGCAAAGGTACAGGTCAGCAGTTACGTGGTATCAAAGTAGGAAACCAAAGACCTACGCTGATTATTGTAGATGACCCTGAAGATGAAAACAATACCAAAACAGCAGAAGCAATGGAGCATAATCTACGTTGGTTATTGCAATCTGCAGTTCCTTCTGTAGATCCTTTAAAAGGTCGTATTATTATTATTGGAACTCCACAACACCAACGATGTATGGTAGAAACCTTAAAAGTGATGAAAGGATGGGAGAATAAGGTATTTACCCCTAGTTTGGAAAAAAAGAGGTCATTGTGGGAAGAATGGTGGCCGATAAAAAAATTAATAGCAAAAAAAGAAGAACTAGAGTCTATCAATCGTTTATCTGTATTCTATCGTGAGTATATGTGTGAAATTGTAGGAGATGAAGATCAGCTATTTAAAAAAGAAGATATTCAGTATTACGATGGAAAGTTTCGATTGGATAATGATGGCAATGCTTTTCTTGATTTAAAAGAGGTAGGAGGAGAAAAAGTAAACGAAACCGTTCCTGTAAATGTATTTACTGGGGTAGATCCTGCGTCCAGTGTAAAACAAACTGCAGATTATTCGGTTATCTTTAATTTGGCAGTAGACGATAAGAATCGCAAGTTTGCATTGCCTTACTACAGAAAACATGCCAAACCGTTGGCGTTGGCAGAAGCAATTGTAGATAATTTTAGAAAATACAAAAGTACCAAAACTCGCATTGAATCTGTGGGATATCAAGAAATGTTACGTCAATATGTGCAAATGAGATGCGATGAAGAAGGAATCTTTATTCCTGGATTAAACATCAAAGAAAATCCTCGTACTAGCAAGTCTCATAGATTGGAAAGTTTGCAACCATCCTTTGCAAAGAAAGAAATATTTATTATGAAAAACATGCAAAACCTAGAAGATGAGATGCTTTTGTTCCCACGGGGAAAGCATGACGATCTTTTGGATGGACTGTTTTATGCTTTTAAAGGGCATTACAAACCTTTCCATGAAGAAAAAGAAATTCCTGTACTAGGAATGAAGAGTTTTCATAAACATGATTGGCAAATAACATAAAGCGTAGCCAATTGGGTTTCGCTACTTGTAAGCTTCACCCAGAATGCCGCATACCAAAGATCCATTAGTCACTGAGTCCGAGAAACTTCTCGACCAATATCATGGCGAAAGAACCGAATGGGCAACTCAGGCAATGGAAGATGACGAGTTTCGTAACAACCAACAATGGAAAGCATCCCACGTAACGACACTTGAACAAAGAGCGCAAAGTCCCATTGTAGATAATGTTGTACACCCTGCTGTTGAGCAGGCAAAAGCGCTTCTTACTGCGAACAAACCCAAATTTCAATCTACAGGAAGAGATGATAGCGATACGAAAGTAGGACGAATCTTTTCAGAGATTATGTCTTATATCTGGGATAACTCTAATGGCAATGTAGAATTGAAACAGATTGTAGATGATTATTATGTAAAAGGCATGGGGGTTATGCAGGCATATATGGATCCTATGAAAGATTTCGGTAGAGGAGAAGTTTGCTTTCATAGTGTAGATCCTTTGGATGTGTATATTGATCCGAATGCATCCGATACCTTTTGTAGAGATGCTTCCAATATTATGATTGCAAAAATATTTACAGGTTCTCAGATGGTGGATTTATATCCACAAACTGCAGAAATGATTGAAAATATGGAGCAATCCAAAAGCGACAGATATCCTGCACAGAGTAGACAAGGGCAATTGGATCAATCCATTGGCCCCATTCAAAGCGATAATTACGCTACGGATGAACGCTACTATGAAGTGATAGACAGGTATCAGAAAGTTAAACTACCGTATTACCATATAGTAGACACAGTAATCAATCAGGAGTATATTTTCAATGAAGAGGATTTTGCTGAATATACAGAACAACCTGCTATTATTATGGTAAATCAAGAAGGAACTCAATACATAACAGAAAAAAGAAGTGTAGATGAGTTAATTGCAGTATACGAAGCTACAGGCGGTACGTATCACTACATGTTAGATATGCAAACAGGTCAGCCTACTCTAATGCCTGGGCCTGAACATGCAGAAGCTATTCCTGGTTCTCAGACAGAAATACGAATCACTCAAAAAGGATTGCTGATAGGAGAAGGCGTTATTATTTCCAATCAAGTAATGGTAGATCGAATTCGTAGGATATTATCTGCAGGGGGAATATTGCTATATGACTATATCTTGGATATAGAAGAATATCCTATTGTAACCTTGATGAATAGACACAATCGTAATCCATATCCTATGAGTGATGTACGATTTGTAAAACCAATTCAAGAATATATCAATAAGATTACTTCTTTAATTATTGCACATGCTAGTTCTAGTACCAATACAAAGTTATTGATACCTAGAGGTTCTATGAACCGTAAACAACTAGAAGAAGAATGGTCTAGAGCAGGAACAGGAGTAATTGAATTTGATCCTGAATTAGGTACTCCCATTGTAGCAGGGCCGATTCCACTTCCCAACGAATTGTACAAAAACAGGGAAGACGCTAAACAGAGTATTTATCATATATTAGGAATACATCCATTGCAAAGCGGAGATCCATCCGCAGCTCCTTCCACATACAAAGGAACCGTAGCAATAGATGAGTATGCCCAAAGAAGAATTAAATCCAAATTGGACGATATAGACGAAGCATTAAATCAAATAGCAAAAGTGATTGTTCAGTTTATACAACAGACCTACACCGATCAAAAGGTAATTCGATTAATGAAGCCTGACGGACGAATGAGTGAGGTCACTATGAATCAGCCCATCTATGACGATTTTACGAATGAAATTCTCGGTAGGATGAACGATGTTACGATTGGCAATTACGATCTAATAGTGGTGAGTGGTAGTACGCTTCCTTCAAATAGATGGGCAAGATTTGAATATTATATGCAGTTATACCAAGCAGGCATTATCGATGCACAAGAAGTGCTAGAACAAACAGAAGTAGCAGATACAGAGGGCGTTATGCAACGAACCAGTATTATCAATCAGCAACAGCAAATGATTGCTCAGTTGGAAGAAGAATTAAAAAATACCAAAGGAGATCTGCAAACTGCACAAAGAGAATCAACTCACGATAGAAAACGTGTAGAGATCGAAAAATTTAAGACGAAGCTGAATAGTGCATCCAATAAATCACAATCAGCCGTCAATTTGTTTGAAGCAAGGCTTAACGATGAATTGCAGAAAACAAGACAAGATTTAAGACAAGATGAACAACGAAAAGAACCCATTGCTGTCTCGTAGACAAATGGGTAAGGAGAAGTTAGATGTCTGAAGAAACACAAAACGTGGATGCTGGTGCAGAAAACCAAGAGTATTTTGATCTTGGTGGAGAAGCTCCAATTCAAAGTGATAGTGTAGGGGAAGAACAGGCCCCCAATCCTGTTGAAAACCTGGAGGCGTTTGATAGCAATCTAGTGCCAACAGGAAATCAAAACGAAGCATCTCAAGAAAGTGCAAATGTACCGAAAGGAGATGAAGGTCGTTTTGAGTACTGGCAGAGCAGATATGACCAAAAGGCAAGTGAGTTCAGCAAATTAGAAGAACAGCTTGGGCAATATCAAAAAATTGCGCCTATCGCTGAATACATACAGGAAAATCCAAATGTACTTCAAAATGTTGCACGATCACTTTCTGGTGATACCCAACAGGTTCCTGCACAAGCAGAATCTGAAGGATTACCACAGAAACCACAGCGTCCAGTTAAACCTGCCAATTACGATCCATCGGAAGCTTATATGGATGTAGAAAGCGCAAGCTATAAATACAGACAAGCTATGGATGATTATAGGGATGGTATCATCGATTACACTGAACAAATGGATACATATCGTGTTAAGCAAGCTGAAGCGCAACAACAAGCTATACAGCAAAAACAAGCACAGTATCAGCAACAACGTGAAATAGATAATATGCATAACGATCTTGTAAATAAGTACGGTTATGAACCTACAAAAGCAAAAGAGTTTATACAGTATTACAGTAGCCCTGAATCACTCAGTCTAGACAACCTTGTCCGTTTAGATAAATTGCGTTCTGCACCCTCAAAAGCCGAAGTGGAACAAAGGCAAAGAGTCGAGAGCATGAAACAGAATCAACAGAAGCTAAGTGTACCACCTCCTGCCAGTGCAGGATCTGGATATTCGGAGCCACAATTGACAGAAGAAGATGCTTTTAATCTCGGCTTGATGCGTAACAGAAAATAACGGTTTAACGAATTAAGCCTTAGAGCAACTCAATACAATAGAATTTGAGTCTCGAGGTTTAGGAGGGTAATAACACTATGGCATCAAATGCCAAAACACTTGGATCATCGGGTGTTCTATATACGGATCGTAGAGACTTCTACATGCGCCCTAACGTGGTTAAAGAATTATGGACAGACGTAACTCCTTTTACTACAGTCATTGCTAATCAGCAGACAATTTCGGGCATGGCAGATCCTCAGTTCAAAATGTTTGAACATAGAAACCCATGGCAAAAACAATACTTTCAAACTTCTACCAGTTCAGCGTTAGCGGCAGATAATGCGGCAGACACATGGGCAGTTACTGCAGGTTCTGTAGTAGGATTAGAAGGTGAAGGTGGAAACAACGCATATAACAGTTGGATTGGACTTGAGTGCGAAGTCTGGACAGGGTTGACCCCAGGTTCAACAAACAAAGGTGTAGTTCTTATTACTGCAGTATCAAGTAGTGGAGCTAGTGCAAACTTTAGCGTAAAAAATATGACTTCAGCTTCGCTTACTCCTGCTTCAGGTGATTACTTGGTAGTAGTTGGTAATGCTTTTGGTGAAGGTACAGTATCTGGAACCGCTTGGAGTGATGAACTATCCGTAGTCTACAACCAATGTCAGATTTTTAAGACACCATTGGAAATAACAGGAACCTTATTGCAGGCTTCTTTACGTGGTGAGTCTTCTGAATTGGCTAGGCTTCGTGACCAAAAATCGCAAGAACATAAGATTCAAAAAGAAAGAGCGTTCTTGTTTGGTCGTTCTCCAATACATACATCGGGTGCATTCTCAGATGATGACTTGACAGATGCAAATGGCAATCAAGTTCGTTCTACAATGGGTATTGTAGCTGCAATTGAAAAGCATGGTGCAACATCAGGATCAGATCAGAGTGTTTTCTCTATTGCTGAATCTAGTTATGCCTATGGTGATTTTGTAGACGATATGGAAAAAGTGTTCCAGTATGTTCCTGAAGCAGGAATGAAACGTGCTTTTTGTGGGCCAGGAGCCTTAGGGTATTGGTCTAAAATGGCAGGTTCTTCTGGAATGGCAGGCAACTCAGGTTGGACAGTAAACTTAGGTGACATGAAGCGTGATGCTTTAGGTTTTAACTATAGAATGTTAGAAACACCTCATGGTGTATTGCAGTTAATTCCAACACCTGTTCTTCGTGATGCTTATAACAAGCACATGCTTGTTGTATCAGATGAAAATCTGTTCCACGCTCAATATAGAGCGCCAAAGTTCCAAGCTAACATCAAAACAGATGATGGCTATGATGGAGTAAAGGATCAGTATATGTCTGATGAAGGCATTGGAGTAACACTCATTGAGAGTCACAAGTTATTCAAGATCAGTTAAGGGAGGTTACTTATGGCTAGACCTTATCTAGGTGGATCAAGCGCAGGAATCAAATCATTAACTGCTAGTGCAACTCTTCAAGATGCAGATAGTGGAAAAGTGATTTTGTTTACACCGCCTTCAAGTGCGGGTGCTTTGGTAATGACTTTGCCAGCAGTTTCTAATGTTGGATTGGAATTTACAATTGTACAGATAAGTGCTTATGACACTGCTGTATGTAAAATCTTATCTGCTGAAGGAAACAACTTTGTTGGCAATATAGATGCACAAACTGGAACTGGTGACAATGCTGTTGCTACTGATGATTTTATTCAGTTCGGTTCAGCAACCGTTGCTGGTGACTTTGTGAAGCTAGTATCTGATGGCAGTAAGTGGTATGTCGTTGGAAGTTGTTCTAAAGTAACCTCAAACGGAATGGCGTTTGGCGCAAGTTAAAACACATAACACACATAACAATGGGGGAGTTTCGGCTCCCCCAAAGTTGTAGGAAATATGACACAAAAAGAATTGATTGAAACCGTAAAGCAACATCACCCTGAATTAGGGGAAACACAAATACGGATATTTTTAAACAGAGCCTTGGATGAGTTCTGTCGTAAAACTCGAATTATTAAAACACTTTATCAGTTTAATACCG
>CEPN01006224.1_pt1 | contig 15543 bp, 3 predicted proteins | sample 530391 | NCBI WGS metagenome assembly CEPN01 (sample SAMEA2620027, study PRJEB7988) | marine metagenome | isolation source: saline water (ENVO:00002010), including
GAAATATCATTAGATGGGGTTGCATTTGATCCTTATGAAAGATATTCTGTTGTCAATACATTTGGAGCTGTCAAAGATGTTGATGGCTTTAGAAGAAAGATTTTTGTGCTTTATCTACAAATAGATGATGGCCCTCCTAGATTAGATAGACAACATTTTGCATTATTCACTTATGATTTAGAAGGTGATATGGATGATGATTTATTAGATACTGGTATGTATGATCATGAAGGTACAGATGATAAACTAGCTGGATTAGAAATCATAGGAGAAAATGATTATGTTAACTGGGCTTATGTTGATGTACAACTAGTAGTTGATGGTAAAATAAATTTAGAAGGAAGCGGTGAGTTTTACAATCCTTACATTGAGCAAGTACAAGTAGCAGAATTCAAACTAGAAAACATGCCTATAGGAACAGATATAGAAGCTACTCCTTATGGTTACTTAATTAACTAAATAAATGACAGATTCACAAAGAGACAAAGGTAGAGTAATAACACTAACTATAATGATATGTATTATGTTATTAGGTATGTGTAGTTGTTCACCCTATTACTATCAAAGTAAAGGTCCTGAAATAACTCATGTACTTGCTTTGTCAAAAGAAGGTGATACGTTAAAAATACCTATTAAAGATATTAAACCAAATGTAATATATAATGTAGTGGGATATGATTGGTATCATGTACCTTCTGGATATTATAATAGATGGAATAATCCATACTATCACCCACATTACTATAATATACCTAAACCTGTATATAAACCTAATAACAATATAAACATACCAAATATACCTATCAATAATGGATCAGGTCCTAACGTTTCTAGCCCAGCTGTTGTTACACCCCCACCAAACCCAGCAGTAAATAACCCAAAAAAGAACAACTAACATATGGATAAAAAAGAAAAAAATACACTAACAGAAGAATCTAAAGTACAACTAGATATAAAAGCTCTTATTGGTATGGTACTAGGTATTATATCTATTGCTGGTGTATGGTTTAGTCTAACCGCAGAGATCTCTCAGCTACAACTTGATGTTATTAGAATGCAAGATGATGTTGAACTCAACCATGAGTTTAGAGTTAAATGGCCACGTGGAGAAATGGGTGCACTACCTGATGATGCTAAGCAAGATCTAAGAATTGAATACTTACAGAAAGAAGTAGAAAAGCTTAGAGCAACAGTTAAAGAACTTGAGATTGCTAACGCTAGAGATAATAAATAATATTTTAATAGATTATATACAGGCTATAGCTATATTTCTTATAGGTTGGTATATAATGTACCGCCTATTTAAAGATGACTAGTCTATATAGAAGTCTTGTCTTCTTAAAAATCCATTAAACTTTTGTATTGTATATATACCTGGTATAATATCTGCTGCTTCTTTCCAGAACTTAAGTTTACCTTTTCTAGGCTTATATTGATAGAATAAATCAGAGTCTTTCATCAGTTCTCTGTATTCTCTTTCTGTTACACCATCTAAACCATCAATTGCAGCATATCCAAATCTATATCCCGTATATAAACCTGTACTTAACATTTCTCCTATTTGCCCTAGGTTTCTTGTAGATGCTATAGGATCACTAGTAAACTGTGACATTTGTGTATATGCACCCGGAAGGATAGGCATAAACATAGAAAGTTCTTTGTATGTTCTATTTGCTTGGTATATAGCTAAGTTTCTTAGTTTCCTTAAAGTTGGATCCATGTCATCATCTTCATCTTCAAATCCAGTAAGTAGTAATTGGTATATACCCCAAGTTGCTATAATCATTGCTAGATCAGCAGCTGTTCTTTTAATACCAAAAATTTTGTTTTGTATTCTTTCATTCTCTTGCTCTGTTGAGCCAGACTTTTTACCAAACACTTCATCTCTGTAGGATTTAAAGTTCATAGCTTTGAAGTTTAGGTTTTTTAATTGCCCTGCTAGATATCCTAAAAACTTGTAAGTAGATACGTATCTTCCTTCCATCCAACCTAAGTTTTCATCATAGTATTCACCTTGGAATCTTGCTCTAATAGCAGGAGCTAACCATTTTTTAAACTGGAATAATAACTGACCAATATTATGTCTTTGCAGTAAAACCCTGTCTTCTCTAGCATAGTTACCGTGTATCTGCTTGTTTGCTTCTCTAATATTATTTCTTAAATCAGCTCTTTCATTTATATCATATAATTTCTTTATCTCTTTTTTATTAACAGTTTTAGTTATAATAGTATCAAAGCCTTCTTTTAATTTTACTGTCTGAGTTTTAGCATCATAATCATGAGCATCATAAAAACTTAACTGCTCTCCTGTTTTGCTATTTTCCATCAACGTATCCATTAGTATTGCCATACCAACAGTAGTTTGTACTTTATATTCTGCTGCATCCTGTAATGAATAACCAAATCTTTTAAATTTTTCATAAAATCCAGGTATAGTTAAGAAACCTTCTGTCATAGCACCTTGACCTTGCGTTGCTTCACGTATGTCAGCATAAGCATCCATCATAAACATATGCTGAGCCATAGCTTCCCATTTATTCATTGCTAAATCAGGATCATATCTTCCATTCTTACTAGATGTTTTATATGCTAACCTACTAAATAAAGCTACTGTTACACCTCCACCATCTGCATAAAATGCTTTGTTTGCTCTTTTATAAGAGTCAAGACTAAAAAATCTTTGTCCCATACCTTCTATTGCATTATTTACAGATGCTATTGCTAAGTTGTTTAAGTTACCAATAGCGTTAAATGCTACATATGTTAAAGAAGAAATACCTATTAATGAACTTGTAAGTTTGTCAGCTATACTTCTAGTCATTTCATCACTATTATAAAACACCATACTAAACCAAGCTGATAATCTCTTTTTTGTATTAGCTTCTTCTTGTGATTTACTACCTTTCTTACCTACAATTGTATCTTTTAAATTTCTTGCATATCTAACAATACCTTTTTTAGTATCTACATATTGTCTTCTGTCAACAATTTTCTTTAAACCAAGTAGCGTATCTTCAATATCAGTCATCTGTTCATAAATCGTAGCCATACTGCTGAATTTAATAATACTGTCAGCAAGATCCATGCTTATTTCTGATGCTTCAGGTTTGCCTAATATTGCTCTTTTTTCTGATTCAAGAAAAGATTTTTGTTTTTGATATACTTCTCCTGTTACTTTACGTGCTACTCTTCGTGCTTCAAGCTCTTCTAGTTTATCATTTATTTCTTGAACAGCTTTTTGTGTTCTTGGTCTACCTACAAACATTATTGGTATTGAGTCAATCATGTTACCATATTCATCTGTTTGTACACGTCTGAATGATGTGGTTTCTGTTAAAACATCCTTAACTTCATCTCCAAAGTATTTAGTTATATCTCTTACAAGACCAAACATGCCTTTGCTTTTTGCATCCTTTACCATCTTACCTTTTACAAGTGGTGCAAACCCAAGCATCCTATCTCTTACATCTAATGGTAATTTTTTCATCATCTTATCACTGAGTTCCATGTATGCTTCATAAAAATCTTTTTCTGCTCTGCCTAATTCAGTTGTTGGATTCATTAGTTTTACATATTTATCACTAAGCATGTTAACACCATTGGATGAGACCTCTCTTTTCTCAACAAACTTTTTCTTAGGAAATCTAAGTGTTTGAAATCTTGTTTTACCTGTAGGTTTTCCTTCAAGCATTATCATTGTTTCAACTTCTCTAGTATCATAATATTTTAAATAATACTCTTCTGTTTGTTCTTGGCTTATACCACTTCTCATTCTCCAGAACCCATGATTTCCTACAGGTATAAATATTTGATACTTATCTCTTATTTTTTTAAATTCATCTGTATATCTATGAAACTCTCCGTCTACAGCATTATTATTTTCATCTTTTGTTTCAGCTCTCATAAATGCAGCATTAGCTTGTTTTGCATTCCAAAGTTCTATATTATACTGTATTTCTTCTTGTGTTAATGGTGTATTAATATCTTCTGTTTGAATATATCTTTTCCAATCTCCGTTTGCATGAAATAATTCATTACGTAACTCTTCTGCTTTGTCATTATATTGTTTACCAAATTTTTCTACAAGTTTTCCAGGTTTATTAATAGGATCTTCATGCAGGTTTTTGAAGACTATTGTAGGATCATTTGTCCCTGCAAGTCTAGTAAGTCTATTACCAAGAGTTCTTATAGTTTGAACTTCTTCTCTTTGTACTATTTGAGCTCTTATTTTTGATCTTTTATAAAGCTTATCTATAACTGCAAGTATTGTATCAGGTGAAGTAGCCATATCTCTTGTATTAAGATCTAAGAAATTTGTATCCTCAGCCTTTTTAATTAGTTGTCTTAGCTCAGCCTCTGTATATTCTAGGTTGCTTTCTTGTTTTATAGTTTGTACCGCCCAATCTTCTAATGCTGTATCTATTAATCCTGGTAAATAATTTGTACCTCTTACTTTTTTTAATTTTGTTTGTAGTTGATTTATTAATCTTAATTCATTTTTATTTAATAAATCAGCACCTAAATCATTTAGTGCTTCATAAGACTTTGCAAAATTATCAAAATTGTTTATGTATGTTATAAAGTTTTTATCTTGTAAATTCTTAGGATCATTAACATAAGCAATAAAAGTATCCATTTCTTTTATAGCCATCCTAATTAAATCAACAAATACTTTGCTTTGTACTACAGCCTGGTCTGTTCTTAATGGGTCAAGTGATACTAGTATTGTAGCTAAAGTGTTGTTAATATAATCTAATGCTTCTGGATTAGTTTTATCTACAAACAATTGTTTTTTGTATTGTTCTAATGCTTTGGCCCTGTCTACTAAATGTTTTTGATAATTTTCTACAGCAGATTTAATACCTTTATATCTTGTGTCTTCTTGAATTGGACTTGCAAACTCATCATCTGGTAAAGATTCATCAGGTGTATTAAAAGGATTATATGTATCAGAATTTTTAGTTTCAAATTCAATTTTTTCTTTTGCTATTATATCAGGGTTTTTTGGTATAAGTTTATCTAAATTTGAATTGTTTGGTAAAGGAGGATGCTGCATTAAACCATCAAATCTATACGTCCCTTTCCATTTTGTATTTTTACCTTTACCTTCCATGTCTACATGAATATGGAAAGTTTGTGCAGAATAAGGACCTTGCTCTACTTTGTATCCCATATTCTCAAACATTCTTCTGTACATGTTTACTTGTAATCCATGTTTAGCTAATGTAGACATCCTATTAACACCAGCTTGTTTTAGCTTACTATCATCTGCTAGATCCCACTCTCTTTTATATTGTTCTTTGTTTTTACTAATATAAGCAGTTCTACTTGTCTTGAGATCTATAATTCTTATCTCTCCTTTTGTTGTAATACCTACTATATCTGCTGTACCAGCTATCTTAGTAGCTCTATCATATACCACTACTTGTGGGATAAACACAGTACCATCCATATATGCAAGCATAGTTTTTTGATGTATATCATCATATATACTTTCTAATCTAGCTTTATCATTTTTAAGCTTGCTTTCTGGTACAGCTTGTAATTCTGCAAATAATTCATCTACAGGTACTCCTGTTATAACTGCTTCTACTACTGAGTCAAAGTCATTACCAACAGCTAAGCTTTCTGCTACTTCTTCTCTATTTTGCATTACACCATTAATTGCTGTTGTTGCAGATGTGTATATCTCTCCTGTTGATATGTCTACATATTCATGCTTGCCTTGCTCTTTATTTAGTATTACTATGCTATTACCATAAGTAATATCCTCTGGGTTTGCTGACAGTGAGTCTATTTCATCTGCTTGTTTATCAGCTATATGAAACAACTTGTCAATAATTTTTTTCTGTAATGGGTTTGCACTCATTACATCCTTTACCCTATTTACAATCTTTTGTTTTTTATTAGATAAAGAATATCTAACTACATTATCTACTTTATAGTTAAACTTAAAACTTATATCAGTTGTATTAAGTATTTGTGCTATCTCAGATAATTTTAAGTTTGGATTTGCTTGACTAAGCTGAAACACAGGCTTTTGCTTTTCTGTTACATACTTATGTAAATCATTAATAAGATTACCAAACCATCTTAGAAAATCTACTATTCTATCAAGAAATGATTTAGTAGGTTTGTCTTCATATTCTTTTTGAAAATGTCTTGTCATAGCTTGTGTAACAAGTTCTAGATCTCTGTGTACTTGTTTAAATCCATTCTTATTACTATAAGCATCATCTATCTCTTGCTTTAATACAGGAAAATTAAGCTTAGATTCTTTTAATAAATTATCAAACAACTCTGGATTTTCTGTTTTAGCTGCATCTACAAAAGGATGTAAAAGTTCTTCTATTGCAGTTTCATCTGTTACCCTACCTTGTATTAGTACAGCTTTACCATTTTGGTAATAAGACTTTATGTCAGCAAATTTTATTTTTGCTTTTTCATCTTTAGGTAAACTATCATAATATTCTTTTGCTTCAGATACAGTTGCAATATTAACTGTAACTTGTGGAAACAGTCTTTCTAGATGTTCAACAACACTTAAAGTTCTTGTTGTATTCTCTGGTCTTTTAGCTGGTATTACATCAGCCACTGAAAACATATCTTCATTAACAGTAATTATTGCTGACTTAGTTGTTCTATTAATATTAATAGCATCTGATGGTATGTTATTAACAGCAAGATACTTATATATTTTTCTTATATTATCTTTTAGTATTTCTTGACTAGCAAAAAATTGTTCACCATTTGTTGTATTTACATAATGTGAACCTTTATATTTTTTAGTAACTAATTTTAATCTGTTTAGATTACCAATAAGAGCTGCTGAAAAATTTCTTTTTGTTGTAGAGTACATTACTTGTTTATCTCTCTGTCCTTGCTGTACTTGATCTACAGATGGTATAACATCACTGTTATTAACTCTTTGCCATGCCATTATCTTAGCATCAACAATACTGTCTTTTTTAAACTCTTCTTGTAAAGCTTTATATTCTGCTGTATTTTTATTAAAACATGCCATAATTAAAATTTACATCTTACACTGTTCTCAATAAATTCTTCCACTGATATATCATCTGCAACTTCTTTGTATGCATTTTCTAAATCAAGATAAGAATTATATCCTGTTTTTTCTTTTCTTTCTAAATAATTATTTATTTCATTATCCCAGAAGTTTTCAAGTTTTTTATTGTCTTTAACCTCTTGACTTGCTTTTAATAACTCTTTAACTCTAGACTTAGCCATAGGCTTTTGCTCTTCTAAATCTGCTTGTTCAAAATTTTGTTGGGTTGGTTGAGATTTTAAATCAAATTCTGGAATATAATTATCTGTACCTATTTTCAATTTATTATTTTTCCCTAAAAATTGAGTTATATTACCATCTCTACCAACAGTAACTTCATATTTTCTACCTTTATTAGATACTAAAGTTAATTCATATTCTATAGTCCCTGGTTCTTCTTTTATAACATTACCTTTATTGTCCGTAATTATAGCCCCTCCTTGTTCAATCTCTGTAATATTTTCTATTGTTACTTTAACAGGTGTTATTTTATTTTCTTTTTCAAAATAAAATTCTAGAGTAACAATATCTCCTTTTTTTGGAGTTTCTTTGACAACTTCTGTTTGTTCTGTTGGAATAGTATATCCTTCAATAGCTTTTTCTGATATACCTATTGCATCTTCTATTGTATATCCGTTTTCATTAGCTGTAACATTTGATCCTGTTTCAAATGCTTTAGTAATCCCTTGCATTTCTTGGAATTCTTCTAAACTAATTTGATCTGTTGTTTTGTTATATTTAGCAATATCTTTATATGCTGGTCTACTAAAGTTAGCATCATTAAACATAAACCCTATTGGATTCTGTGCTATACTTCCTTCTATAGGTATTAATTTATATGGTACTTCATCTGCAACACCATCATAATCCATATTGTCGTACTCAAATAATTGGTTATTAATTCTTATGTATAATCTTATCTCATCAGGTATCATAGCTTCACTTGTTTCTACTAAAACTTTTTCTCTAGGCACTAGTCTGTACTCTACTCCATCTCTTATTGATTTCTTACCAAAAGGTTTAGCTAAACTATCAAACTCTTGCTGTAAATATTTTTGTGCACTAGCACTTTTAAAATAATTTCTAGCAAATTGTACAGCATCAAATGCTGAAACAGGATTAGTAAAAATATTTGTTGTTTTATCTAAGAATGTTTCTATAATATAAGGACTTAGTGCTTGCAATAAAGAAGCTGTGTTAAATTGTAATCCGTCTTTTACTATTATATAATGTAATAACTTAACTGCGTCTGTTCTTGTTGAAGAATTACCATATAACATAGCAAACCCATTTTGAACTTTTATCTTTTGATTATCAGTTAATCTAGCAAATGTATTTGTCACAGCTTTATTTAGACCATCATTGTTTTGTTCATTATCATAACTTACTGTTTGTACAAAGTTATTTAAAAAATAATTACTTTTTTCTGGATCAGTTTTTCTCAACCTTTCTACTACATCAATAACACTTTCTGTATTACTATTACCATAAATCATAGAATTACTTAAAGTACCTGCTAATTTACTTGGGCTATTATTAAGATTATCTTTATATAATGATATTAATCTATATGCTAAATAATCTAAAGCTACTTGATCTACATAATCACCTTTATTCTCTACTACAAATGGAGACATCTGAGGTAAAATACGTTGTAGAAAATGTTTTTTAAATTCTGAATTAAATCTTGGTAATATTTTTTCTGCTATTTCAGAAAACCTTTCAGCAAGCTTTAAGTTAGACACAATAAAACTATCCTCTGCAGCATTAATTATAAATGATGCTTTAGCCGCTTTTTTAGTACCACCAAATAACTGTGCTATTTGTCTGTCCTGATATAAAGATGCACCAAAGTCTTTACCAAATCCTCTCATATAATTCATAAGAACTCCTAAGTTTCTTGCTTGTGCAGATATAGCTCCTAGCCTTTGTCTAATATCAATCATATTTCTTTTTATCTTAGCTTGTTGGTTTTTAGGAAGAGTATTAAATTCAGGACTATATGTCTTTAATATTTCTGTTGTTGTAATTTTAGGTATACCACTTTGCTCAAATAGATAAGGATCTCTTTTATCTTGATAAGTATCCTCTTCAAATATAGGTGAGTTTATAAATAAAACAACATCATCAATAGGTATTCCTACAGCTAAAGCTGCTCCAGCAATGGGTAGATTATTTCTATTCAAACCTAATTTAGAAACAAGTCTTTCTTTTGCATTATCAACATTTGCAGATACAAGCTCATCAAAAACTGAAGCTATTCTATCTTTTCCACCCTGCTTATTATCAACCATAGTTTCAAATTTTGTTGCAGTCTTTTTATTTATTACAAACTTTGCAAGCCCATTTAATTTTATATCATACTCTCTTAGCAATGAATATGCTAAATTTGGTTTTACAGCTAAACCAATATTACCAGCTCCTTCTTTATTATTTTTATAAGAATAAAACTTACCTAATAAAGAGTTTACATCTAAAGTAGTATCTGCAGTTTTTTGTGCCCACTCAGGAACAACCTCTTCCATGTATGCTCTAACACTTTTTAATCTATCTAAGCCAGCTTCTTCTGCAATAATAGGAGTTCCTCCTGGAGTTAATGATTCTGTTATTTTTTTATTACCTAACATAGCATACTTCAACTCTAAGTCTTTGTTGTTATTTGCACCAGGGTATAAACTAGGCCCTTCATACTTGTCAAATTCTTCTTTTGTAGTAGGTAAATTTAATTGAGTTAGTGCACCTGTAATTGCATCTTTTTGTTTGATCTTATCACTCTTTTTGCTACCCAACATGAATTTTTCAAAAGCATCTTTGAAAGCATTAGGTTTACCTGAATTGATAGCGTCACCTACATATTGTATATAATCATCAAAGCCTTGTTTACCATACTCATAAAATTTACCATTTTTCTCATATAACTCTTTCATGTGTAGATATATCTTGTCTATATCAAAATCCGCACCTGATCTTTCTAGTATTTCTCTTGCAAAAATTCCTGTAGATCCCATATAACTTGGCATAAAATCAACAAGTCTTAAGTTTAATGCAGAGTGTTTATCTTGTGATGGTATACGCACACCATAAACTTTAGATAAAAATTCAGGTATTGGCATATTAGTATCTTCTAAAAGTCTTGCTATACTCGCTGACATAGCTGGCATCACAAACTCAGAATACTTTAATCCATCTTTGTCTACCATATCAGATCTTAATCTATCTAACACTATAACTCCTTTACCATTAGAAGCTTCAATTTCTTTTCTTAATACATCTATATTTTGATCTTCAGATATATCTAGGTCTACAACTGTACCATTCTTGTGTATAATATTTTCTCTTATTACTTCTTGCTCTAACGGAACACCATCACTATCTAGAGAATATACTTTTCTATATATTTTTATACCATAGTCAGACATAAGGGTAGCTGATGTACCAGGAACTTTTTCATCTACTGTTTTATTAAACATTGATAATAATGCTCTTTCTGCATCTCTTATTACAAAAGGTGCATGGGTGCCATACTTCATTGCTCCGTTATCATCTACAGAAAACATATCTATTATATTACTAGAATATTTTCCTGCTTTTAAATTTCTTTGTGCACTTTTTAAATAAGTATATAAATCAGCCGGGCCTTCAATTCCTTTAGGATATAATAAAGTTTCATATTTATTAAATAGACCTTGCAGTTTATCAATAATGTTTTTATTGTACTGATCAACTACATCTTTCATTGGTTGTTTTTTACCATCAACAATTACATCTTCTTTTAAATCTTGTTCAGCTGTAATCAATACTCTCATCTGTGTACCAACTGTTGCTTCAGATTTATTAGAAGGAGTTACTTGTTGTAGTCCCATAAACCTAGCTTCAAGTTTACTTACATCTTCTCTGTCAATGGAATTAAAACCAAATGCTTTGTCTGCGGTATGAATATTTTTCTTAAGCATCTTTAATGCAGTTGTACCACCACTAACAACTACACTTTCATTAGCTTGTTCATATTCCTCCATTTTCACTCTTAAATTATGTAGCTCAACCTTATTAGCTTTTGGTATAGTGTACTGACCATTCTCATCTTTAATTGATGTAAACTCTTTTGTAAGAGGAACTATTGACATCTTCATATAAGTTTGACCATCAAAATACACAAACTTCTTAGAGTTCATAGCATTAGCTTTTGCAGCATACGTGTCAACATACTTTGCTGGAACTTTTTTTCCATCCTTAACAAGATCAAGAACATCAGCATATGATTGAGTTAAATTACCTATACCAAATTGGAAGTATCTAAATCCTTTTTCTGTATAATAAACTTGTGCATCTGTTTGGTCTTGTGGACCACCGGCTCTTTTCTTAAATGTAGGATCCTTAAATGCATAAAGATCTATGTTTTTAAGTTTATGTGTTATACCTAACATAGGATCTGTGAAAGGTATCTCAACAGAACGTATTGCTCCATTTTGACCTTTAGCTCTTTTAGCCTGGTCTACAGCATCTTTTAATGTTAATGATTCATCACCTAATAATAATTCGTTAATAGCAAAAGTATTTATTTTATCATTAAAGTATATCTGAGCTAGATTATGATTTACATTATTGTAAAGTAAATTTAATTGTTGATCTGCTATTTCATTTTGTGATCCGTTTACAATTATATCAGGAACTATTTTTGTTATATCTTTATTAGGAGCCATTTCTTTAAGCTCAGTAAAGAAAGTATTAAACTCATTTCCTAATTGAGTTCTTAACACAGAAAAAATATTTGTTTTGCCAGTGCTTAATGCTGCTGCTTCTGCAAATGGTTTTCCTTGTTTTGCAAAACCTTCTAATAATTCTACTACTTCATCAGGTAATATAGCTCTAGTATTAAAAAGTTTGTATGCTCTTCCATTAGGGGTATCATTATAATCTTCAATTATATCTTGCGTCTTTGTATCTTCATTTGATTCTCTTACAATTCTGTCATACTCATTTTGTATTTGTTTATAAAATATATCTAATGTATCTTGAGAAATTTTAAGTTTTCCTTTTTCAAGCTCTACAGTTTTACTTATAGGCAATGCTGCCATATCTCCAGTATCACTTGCTTCCATAACTCTTATAAGTACAGGTGATATTGCTTGACCACTATATGTTTTGTTTTCTTGTTTGTTTGTGTTATAATAATATGTGTATAATGATATTAAGTTTTCTATAAATTCTTTTGGGCTTTGATCTCCATATGTTCTTGTAACTTCAGCTTGTTTAGTACCATCACTAATAACTTCATTAAGCTCTTCATCAAATCTAACTTTACCACCTTTTCTAAATCCTGATAATCTTAAAACCTCATGTCTTCCTTCAATTGACATTTGTCTAAATGCTTCACTTTTGATTAATGGGTTATCAGGAAATCTTGCTTCTAACTCTTCTAGAAAATCAACCTCGTTCATTTTTCTTAACATCTTTGTATGGAACGTAGGCATCTGGTGTGATACTACCATATCACCATTTGCATTTGTATGTGTACTAGCACCAACATTTTCATCTAATTGTGCATTACCTATTGCTATACCTCTAAGTCTGCTTTCTGCACCTGACTCTTTAGAGTATAAATTACCATCTGCTAAAATAATATCTTTTATAGCAGAAACATCTTCAACAGTTAACGTTCTTATCTTACCAAAATCATCTAAAAGCTTTTGTTGTATCTTTGTTTTATTTACAATATTATCTGGTTTAGCTGCTAGCATACTTACCTTTAAATATTCTGGAGATAGTTGTATACCAAGAGTTTCATTTATCTCAGTAGCTAGCTGTCTTGCTTCATTATCAAATCTTACGTTGTCTAATTTTGTTCTTGTTGCCTGCAATCTACCCAAAGTCTTTTTTAATATTACTTGGACTTTAGAATTAAATTGTTTGTCAGCTTTCATTTTAGATCTTCTGTTATCATAAGCTAATTGCCATTGATCTAATTGAGATTTAGAAGCATCTCTAGTTGCAGCAGAATAAAATATAGTTCTACCTTGTACAGTTTGTACAAATAGATAATTAATTCTTGCATTTTGGAATGACTTTATAACTTGCATAGCAAATGCAGAGTTGTGAACGTATGGTGGTAAAGATCCTGATTCTATTAATACCTCTCCATCAATACCCATATCATTAAATAACCTATCTACAAATGCTTTAGTATGTGGTCCATTGTTTCTATATGCATATAAGCTACTTAGTATATCATAAGCTGTCTCTTTATTTTGAACAGCTTTTAGAACACCATTATATACCGTGTCAACATCTACTGGTACAATAAGACGTACACCTTCATTTATAATTTTACCTTGCTCATCATATATTGGATCAATTAAAAATTTATTACCAAACACATCTGTTTCTTCTAGTAAAGTAGTTGCCATATATGCTCTTACTTTCATAGGTAGTGCTGTAGCTCCACCTATTGTAGATTGATCTTTGTCAAATACATCTGTTGATCTAAGACCTAAATCATATTCAAACACTTCATCTATTTCTGCTTGCTTATCTATTTTAAGATTTAATGTATCAATCCTTTCTCTAACACCTAGTGATACAGATGGTATACCATTTTCTACAAAGGCTAAGGCATTTGATATGTCTATTACCTTTTGACGTTGTACTGCATCTAGTTCATCATATTTAGTATTGTCAGGATCATATAAGTCAACATACTCATCATATACTTGAGCTTCTATTTCTAATAAACTCATCTCACTATCCATATCATTAAGAGCTAACGTCCTAGACATCATACTATCAATAACAAAGCTAGCATCATTAGCATCTAAGTATTCATAAGTTACACGTCCTGTCTCATCAACTTTTTCTTTTGTTGGTAATATTTTGTGTGCTGTTGTAGATATACCAACGCTTGCATCATGTAAAACCATTTCATCAGTAAACATGTTGCTTGCTAAATTAGTTGCATTTTTATATTTACCTGCGTCAATATTTTCAAATAAAGTTTGTAACTCATTCTTAGTAAATGTACCTAAGACAGTTTTAATCCAATTAATTAATCTTGTAAAGAAAGATTTAATAAATCCACCAGCAGTTGAGCTTCTAGGATTTTTCTTAAATTTCTCAAATTCATCTGCCATGTACTCTTCATAAAATTCTTCAAGTAATCTAGCTCTAGAAAATGACATATATAATGCAGAAGTATTTTTAAACTTTTGTAATTCTTGCTCAAAGTCTTTACCTTCTCTTCTAAGCTTAGCTCTTAGTTCTTTCTTTGCAATATCATAATATTGTTTTTGTTCTGCTTTTGTAAGTAATAATCTAAACACTGCATGAAAAGCTTCATGATATCTAAATCCTGCAGAACCTACATATATAGTACCTTTGATATCCATACCATTAGATAACCCATTTAGAGCCATAACAAATGCCCCTACTGTAGTACCATTATTTTTTAGTCTTTCACCTAGTTCATTTATGTTCTTTATGCCTATAAACTCTGGTAAGTTTTCTTGCGCCCATCTAATAAATGAGTCAACTTTTTCTGTCTCAACAGAAGGTAAATCTTGTAATATTTTATATGCATCAGTGTCAAAGCTTTTTTGTATGTCTTCTACTTTCTTAACAGCTTCTTGATATTCTTTGCTATCTTTTAAAGCTTTCATTCTACTTATACCTTCTGCTTTAGCACTAGCCCATACTTCTTTCTTAATTTTTTCTACATTAAGTTTAGCCTCTTTTAATTCTTGAACACGTAAATCTGCTGGTGCAAGTGATTCTGCAGACTCTACATCAAATTTTTCTACTGCTTTTAAATCAACTTCAGTACTTTTAGGTTGAGCTACTTCTGCAGATCTTCCTGTTTCTAGCACATCTGACTGAACATAATATCTCATTTGTCTATTTACTGGAGGAGCAACAAAGTCAGTTGTAGATTGCGTCTTAGCAACTATCTCATCTATCTCAGCTTCTTTAGATATATTGCTTTTAAAATTGTTTGTAGAAAATTTAAATGATGATTTTTCATTCATTCTCTTGATAAGCTCATTCATATCTTTTCCTTCATCTAATTCCTGTGCGCTTACCTTAACAGATTGTTTGTTACCATCAACTCTAGCTTCAAGTATTAAATCTCCTAAAGCATTTAAGAATAGTTTAGTGTATGAACCAGGTTTAGATGATACAAAAATATCATTACTAAGATCTTTATTAAACTCTTCGGCTGCTGCTTTATCTTTTGCTTTACCTTTTTCTACATTGTTAGCTAGTAAATCTTTAGACTTATCTTTTATTTTACTAAATACTTCATCTAACGTTGCCTTATCAGATTTTATATCTAAAGATAATACACCTACTTTTCCATTCGGTTTATTAATTATAGCATAATACCCAGGCTTTTGTATATTAAAGTTAGTATTGTCATCTAAATCTTGTAATGCTTTTTCAAATAAAACTTGTGACTCAGCAATATTATCAGCTTGTAAATCACTAAC
>CEPN01003534.1_pt1 | contig 15463 bp, 13 predicted proteins | sample 530391 | NCBI WGS metagenome assembly CEPN01 (sample SAMEA2620027, study PRJEB7988) | marine metagenome | isolation source: saline water (ENVO:00002010), including
CTATTCTGAAGTTTCCGGGCAACTATAAGCACCCAACAGCTTATCGGTCAACTTGGATGGCTCACATCGTTGCTTGTCTGTTTCACCCGTTCTAATGCATAGAGCCCACATACATTGCAATGACATAGGATCTCCGCCGACTTCTTTAATACAGGGAGGCGGCATGTCTGTAAGCTTGTCAGCAATAAATGTTTCACGCTTAGCTTCTTCCACGGCAACCTCTTGCACTTTATCGACGAGCGCTTGGTTACCGCTATTCAACGTCTCAATAGCTTCTGTTTGGGCCTCAATCGCTTTTACGCCCGCATCAGGCTTCAGACCCCAGCCAGCCCCAAATCCAACACCCAAGGACGCAAGAACGGCTATTGTAGTCCATGTAACTGGTTCCATTTTAAGCATTCCAATACCGTAAAGTTTGCAAAGTCGGCCACCACACTAATTACTACCAAGAAATATCAACACAGCCCAACAAGTGATGACCGACTATGATGATAGTAAATCATTTTTTTGGTGCTGACTTCTTTGCTGCAGTCTTTTTAGCTGGAGCTTTTTTGGCAGCAGGCTTCTTGGCAGCAGGCTTCTTGGCAGCAGGCTTCTTGGCGGCAGGCTTGGGAGCAGATTTAAGCTCTGCAAGCTCTTCCTTAAGCAAAGCAATTGCCTTCAAAAGAAGTGCGCAAGCCTCTTGTTTGTTTCCAAACTTCGAATTAATTTTTGATTGTGCTTTAGCGATATATTCGTCGTACATTTTATTTCCTATGAAGAAAGAATAGTTACTTTAACATCAGATGTTGGAGAGGTATCGCCAGATAAAGCAGCAGTAGTAACAGCCCAAACACCAAGACCAGCGTCAAACGCCCATCCACCAGAAATAATGTAGGTAGTTTTTTGCCCAATCGGAGCGTAAAAAACCAACTCTGGAACAGATGATGAACCACCACCACCGGTTGTAGTTCCGCTATTGTTAATCATCTTAACATAGCAAGCTGGCTCAGAAGTTGTTGCTACACCGGCAGTCGCGTCGATTTCAACCATGTAGACGGAGCCGGAAGCAGCAGTCACATGAGATTCAGCGGTAGTGTCGGAATCAGTGTCAACTATGCACTTTCCAGCCAAATCACCCAAAACGGTTGTTAGTGTCACGCCCATTTAAAAACTCGTCACGATGGTTACAGCAACGGCCTCGTTACCTGACGCGCTGGGTGCTGTGTTGTCAGCAGGTGTTGCATTTTCCGTAGCCCAACAAGAAAGAGCATCGAATGCAACGCCACCAGGGATTTCAAAAAAGTACGTACTTGAAGCTGGGCAAGAAAAGATCCAATCAGGAGCAGTGCTTCCAGATGTAGCAGTATGAGCGTTCGCAATCTTTATATAAACGGCAGCATCATTTGTATTTGCAATCTTTACAGAATGCAATAATCCAGCGCCACCAGTTATATTTTTGGTGACGGTGTTGGTCATATTTGAATGGTACGATATTTTATGTGATACCGCACCGTCAAATTTTGTCGTAACAAATGCCATTTACTACTTCTTTGAGATTGCTGCCATAGCCTTTTCAGCCGAGTCGCCAGCGATGTAAGCCAAGGCTAGATACAGCCACTGCTCAGACTCAAGCAGACCAGTTGCCAACAGTCCGGTTCCGAGAATGAGCACGGCCAGTCGCCGCCAAGATACTCGTTTTTGAGAACAAAAAAGTTTGTCGATAAAAGCTTGCATGTCAACCTCTCTTAGATTCTAACCATTGTACTAGCACAAGGGCGTCATCAGCAGATGCCAGGGCAGCATCCCAAATGGTCTGCTCAATTTCACCTTTTAGGTATATTTGATCGTAACTTTGGTTACTTGAATCAGATACGATTTGAGTAGTTTGCGAGTTCAATGAAACATTGGACATAGAATTATTGCAATCATCTTGTGTCATGCTGTTGCCGTCCCATCTTTGCCGTCATTAGAGTTTACCATGTACCGCAAACGACACGTTACTGAAGCTTGATCCTCTGAACCATCGATCGCCGCCTTAACACCGAAGACAGCGTACAGGTATACCTGTGTATCAACGTCGAATTGGCCGTTAGCGTTTGATAGGTCAAAACCAGGCACCGACCGTTTCGTATAGCTATCGGTTTGGTTTTCGCCGATCCAGTTAGCCAAGTTCACCACGTTTGTATCGGTAAATGCAGACCCCAGACCCGGACCAAGATAGTAATCGGTAATGACCTGACCAGTCGGTGGGTTGCCTTTGAAGTCAATGATCCCTCCGGTGTCGAACTCTTGTACTGTGCTGTGGTCGTCTACGTCTTTTGTGCGGAACCCACAGCCTGCCATCTTTATGTTGTTGCTGCCGTCCCGATCCCAAAGCCAGATTCCATAGGACGCATAGTGGTTTGTGCTGTTGTCTGCGTCGGCGTGCTGACCAATACCCAGGGCCACAAACGGCTGTGCATAGTTAGTTTCGTTTTTAATGTCACCCGATGCACTAATGATCTCAACTTGGGTTTTGAGTGTAAACGAATCCGCAAACGTTACTCGGGTTCCGTCTTTGTTCGTTAGTGGTATGGCGTATACGTCACTGCCCGCCAAGGTGCTACCAGCCGTTGCGATTGCATCGTTAAACGTTGCCACCAGTTGTCTAGATGAATTGACAGTAAGTGAAGCCAATTGACTGTTTGGAAAACCATTGTTTGTCGCGTGCGGGTGAAACGGATCAAAATCACGCCAGCCAGAAACAACTTTTTTTCTCCGACCCACAAACTGATGCGAAAAATTTCCTGGACGTCTACTCATTAACTTGTACCAAACCCACCGTTTTCAAATGTTGATGCCTCAACCATATACGAAGCCCGAAAAACAAAAGTGCATACTGTAGACGCGCCGCTTGTTGCGTTGCAATCTCCAACGGCAAAAAACAGATGAACCGGCCCTGTTCCCCAGTTACCTTGGTTTACATTTAGCGCCGTATCTTGAAGAGCAAGGGCTCCACCACTGGCCTTGTCAAAATCTTCGCTAGAATCTCCGTATACCTGGTTAACCATGCTGCTGTTGCTTGCTGCGTCCAGATCTGGCCCAATTGAAATCTCCGATTCAAGGATCTTTGTCCCGTCACTAATCCCGCTAGTAACATTCGAAACAACCTGACCTGTTCCGTCAGTTTGGAGACTGCATTTTAGAAGCACTGGAGTCTTGTCGATGGTTTCACTTTGATTACTGTCGGCTTTGCATCGCCATCCAAAAGACAAATGTTTATTGTCATCAGCATCAATGTCCGAAGCATTTGCACAAACCCCAAACAACACCTGAGGTTTGCTTTTTGTAGTGCCGGATGTAGTCGAAGTATGATCTCCGCTGATGCTGATTAGCTCAATACGAAGCCTGAGAGAAAAACAATCACTGAATGTCAGAATACGACCTTCTGAATCCCTTAAAGGTTTTACAGATACGTACCCCATAATCGGAGACTTATCTGCCGTCGCAGTGTGCGATGCAAACGTAAATGATGTTGTAGTTGCGTTCTCGGTTACCGTGCCCGCTACTGACTGGGGGTCTTCAATAGTGCAATCAGAGTCAAGCATTCGGAAACGCTGCCATCCAGTGCGGGCATGTTTTGATCTGCCGACACTGGTGTGACTAAAGTTTCCTGGTACTAAACTCCGACTACCCATTTTTAACTCTGGTCAATGACGTTTACGTAGCCGTGAATAATAACTTCGTTATTGTCGTTTGATGCCAACACAGCCTGAATCTCAACATTGGTTGAAGCACCACGAAGCGTAAAGCCGGGAGATACGTAGAGAGTCTCGTCTGGCTGAATGATATAGTTTTTCTGTTGAGCAACTGCAGCAGCAGCACCGTCAGCACCACCCACGAGAAGCTTCAACGTATGGGCACTCGTCCCAATGTTTGTCGCCCACAAATGAACCTCGTGGTAGATCGTAGTCGTTGTGGTGTTGCATTCGTGGATGTCGGTTTCTGTTGTACCGTTGACAACAATACCAATACCATCACCTTCAGTTCCGCCTGGAGACAAGCAAGCGCGAGAAAAAGTAGCCATTCTATATCCCTATGAAAATACTCGTGTAGCCAGAATCAAACTGGCATCATTTGCTGTAACAGACCCACCGCCGCCTGCAGTGGATGTTCCTGATGTAAGCTGAATGTCGTCACCTGCATCCGTCGTAAAATACAATTGGTTGGGTGTTGCAGTCTTTACCCAAAGCTGTCCAAACGCTGCCGTGTCGGCTGGCGCGTTAGCCATTTCCTTCAGCGCCACAGCAGCAGTTGCTCCATCGAGAGCGAGCGATGCAGCGTGAGCCGTTGATCCATTGATTACGACATTACCGTTTGTGTTGATCCGCATGCGTTCTGCAGCAGCATCTACACCACTAATCTTGGTATGGAATTGGATTCCTGAAGTACCGTTACCATCCCCGTCACCAGATTTCAGAATTAGGTCACCACCATTCAGGTTGTTCGCTCCCGTAGTGGTAGAGCCTGCTGCAATAGTCAGGGATTTTCCTACAGTCGTTCCAGTGTTGGTGATTGTAGAAATCGTTGTAGCTGTTGTGTTCCCAGCGGTGCCCAGGGTAGTGTCTCCGCCACTGATTGACAGATCGCCAGAAAGCACTGTGTTTTGACTGTCGTCAATACTCATTGCCAGTTGAGCGCCAGACCCATTATTGGTCGAGACCTTGAACTGACCCTTTGCGTCATCCGAGGAGCCAATGTGAGCGCCCTCAATTATGCTCAAAGCGTTTCCGGCGTGGTCACCAAAAAGAACTTTAGACTCAGCACCGCCGTCGGTGTGCTCATCCGTTGTGTTTTGGACTACGACAATTGGAGCAGCCGACGCTACTTGAAGAATCTCGCTTGGGGCGCTGGTTCCAATACCCACATTGCCGTCTGTATGAATACGCATACGCTCAGCAGCAGCATCTGTACCATTAACCTTCGTGTGGAACGCAATCATAGACGTTCCGGTTCCGTCGCCACCACCTGATTTAAGGATTAAGTCTCCGCCATTTTGGTTGGCACTGCCTGTAGGAGCAGAGCCAGCAGAGATTGTGAGGTCACGACCATCTGTACCAGAGCTTGTATCAGCTACAGAGAGGGTTGCGTTTTGTCCGTTTCCGTAAGATACGTCGCCACCTGTAACAGTAAGGTCTGTACCCACAGTAACGGCAGCGTTGAACAATGCTGCACCAGCTTCTGACATGTCAAGAGTCAGTGCGGTAATGTCACTGGCGCTGTCTGTACCTTTGAAAATGATGTCAGCGTCACCCTCTTGAGCATCAATCGTGATGTTCCCTGAGGTCGTCGTCAGGTTTACCGCAGCATCACCAGCGGTAATGTCATCGGCAGCAGAGCCACTGCCAACAAGACCGGTTCCAGACGTAATCTGAACGTCGTCACCAGCATCTGTGGTGAAGTAAAGTTGGTTAGGTGTTGCGTTCTTCACCCACAACTGGCCATATGCTGCAGTGTCACCATCAGCGTTGGCTTGTTCCTTGAGCGTAACTGGGCCTTCTACCGTGAGTGCAGTCTTAGGGGTAGTAAGGCCGACGCCGACGCGGTTGTTGGTTTCGTCAATAGACAGCGTTCCGCTATCGACCTCAAGGTCATCGGCGGTAATCGTTGTGGCTCTTAAAGCTCCGCCACCACCTGAAAACTTTGAATTGAAGCTTGGCATGAGGCCCCCTTATGTCTTGTCGTGCCAGTGAAGTCGAGCCTTGTCCAACACACAAGCTTCACCAGGCTTAATCCATAGATAACATTTACCTGAAGTTGTTTGACCAGATGGAGCAGTAATGAACAACTTGTCCAGTGAGATTACGGTATGAACCGTATTTGACGTTCCACCAGCAGTAACCGAAATAGATTCTGCCTTTGAAGTCAGCGGATCATCACCTGCAGAGTCCCACGTCAAATACACATCGAAGGTCAGTGCAGCATCAGCCCAAGAGGTAAAGACCAAATCGAGTTGAGACAACGATGCTGAACCCGGCAACGCTCGAGAACGGGCGTCACTGGGGGTGCCTGTTGTCTGTTCGGCAAGTAGCGTTGAAGTAAAAGCACTTGTAGAACTAAGAGACGTTTGCGCTGTATTTGTAATAAAACCTGAAGCCATCGAAGCCTCCAAAGGGAAGTGATCCGGGGGACTCTTGCCCCCCGAGTCAGGGGTTCAGGATTAGCTTCGCTTCCATGTACACTTGACGTAGTCAATGTCCATGCTGTGGGCGCGCTCAGTGCCGCCGTTGCTCGTTCGAGCGAAGAGCAGGTATGGCTCCAAGAGGTCTGTTGCAGCCATATTCGAGATATTAATCTGCTTCCCGTTGTTGGCCTTTACTCCATCAACAAAAAACTTGACGTTGCTCGTATCAGTCATGTCAATTTTCAAGGTGACGTATGTTCCGCTTACCCAGTCGATTCCGGTATCGTGAGGTGCGTTGTCATTGGTGCCATCATCACTTTCAATGTAGATGTTCAGCCCGGTAGCACCGCCGACGCTGCCAACCCGAAAAGCAACGGTGTCGTCAAATCCGTCAAACGCTGCGGCACTTGCGCTAACCGCTGAGCCCGCGCTGGCAAGACCAACGATGCACTCGTAGTCGCTATCCTCACTGAACGCTGCGTCGGTGCTCAGTGTCCACTTGACGCGCGCCTCAAGAATAACTTCTTTAGTTGGAGAGATAGCGTTTGTTCCACCGAGGCTCAAAAGCATCGCCTCCGCCGCATTGTCGGTGCTGTGAAGAAGACGAAGCACGCCATCAGCAGCATCGATAAAGTCTCCGGTTGCAGACGTAGACCCAGCCTCTGTAACTACCCAAGGAAGAACAGGGGTTTCTCCAACATCTTGGATAAAGTCACTGAAAAGCTCAACGTAGGTCTCGGCACCGCGAGAAACCCACTGCTTTTCGGAAATTGCATCGTGGACAAGACGACGACCACCAGTAAGTTCGGGAATTTGGGACATTTAATACTCCATTGGGGAAGGGGAAGTGGGATTCGAAATAAAGAATAACATGATTTCCTTATGTCATTTACTCTTGAAGTTTAGCTTTACGGATAGCAGGCTCTATATTTTTCTCAATCTCAGTAGTTTGTTTTCTAAGGCTTCTGTTTGTACTGCGCTCTTCTGGCTGAATAAAAACAGCAGAGGCCCCAAAAATCTTCAATAAAGGCAGTGGGTAAAAATCATCGTATGGCAAAATATAAGAAGTTCCGTCTGGCTCAATATGTCGAGCATACTCTCTCATAGATCTGCGACCAGTAGAAGTGTCTAATCCACCAATACCATAATCGGATGGTCGCTTAAGCCCAGAGGTGCGCCTTCCTTTTACAAGGCCGAGTTCAGTCATGAACGGTACGCGGGCCAACAAAGGCTTCTCTTTATCTGCCTGGTAGTACACATCAGCAGCTTTCATTCCTGCCTCTACAGGTCCAAGATTCGATCGATCAAAAGCCTCAAAGAGTCGGCCCATTCGACCCGTAACCGGCGTTTGAGCAAGGCCCATGAGTAGGCTGTACGCCGCTGCGTTTTGAGCTACATAAATACCACGGCCAGGCATTTCCAAGTTGTTCGGGTTGAATCGAACACCCGTGTTTTCATCAAAACCCCAACCCTTTTTCAAATCGTCGTATTCGACATATTTAATGTCCAGCATTTCCCACAAAACCCCACCAGTAATGTCGTAATCCAACTGAATTAATGATGCTGGAACCTGCATGGTGGCGCGTTCGAGGTCGTATCCTCTGCCTGGATCCATTTTGTACGTCTGCTTAAACGCCTCGATAAGGTGTGGATTTAACCGGTTGACGACCGCCATTCGTGCAGTTGTCGTTTCTTCTGGGCCAAATCCAATTCCAAAAAAACCAAAGAAGTCGATAAACAGTTGAACGGTGTCCGCCACACTTGTGTACGGAAGACGAACAGCATGTCCACCAATTTCAAACGGAATGAAAATTCTGGAACGATCCCACGGCGCAAGCGCACGGTCTGGATCTTGGCCCTTGGTCACAGCTATTTGGCTTGAGCGAGCAAGCTTAAGTTGTGCGATTACTCGATCTGGATTTTCAATAATGCTTCGCGCAAACAAACCATTTGCTTGAGCGAAATATGTCCAAAACGCGAAGGCCATTCGAAAATAGCTCATCTCAGTTTTAGTCATATTTCCATAGTCAAGTTTGGTTTCAAGCGTTCGTTTCGAGGCTGCTGGAATATCAAGGCCGGAATCCAACTCCTTCATGAACACTTTGAGTCGCTGGTATGTATCAATGGTGATTGCAACTTCGCGATAAAACCTGTGCGCTTTGTCAAATGCGTTGTTTTCAGTCAGCAACCACCCAAGAGTTATTCCCCCTGCAGCGCCTGCTGCCGCACCCTTGGCTGCCATTGTTGGACCTAAAACTGCACCAAGAAGACCACCAATGGTTCCACCGATTTGCGCTGCAGTTTCTTTTGGATTTGCTTTCGTAAACTCATCCAAAATACGCCTGTGGACGTTTGGGTCTGCAGTCATTTCTGCAAATGCGGTTTTAAATCCGTACGCATCAACATTGTTAGCAACCATGTCTGCTGTAAAAATTCGACCATCAGGAGTTACGTGTGGACGAGTGAGTGGCCTGTATGATCCGTTACCATACAATCGAGCAAGAACACCGGCTACAAAATCAACACGCTGACCGCTTAGCTTATTTGCTGCCAGCATTGCAGGCGTTTGAACTGCTCCAACAACATTGTCAACTACGGCTTTTGCGCCTTGTGGAAGATGGATTTCGCTTAATCCTCCTACAAACAGACTAGCCATATAGGGAACCATTGGGATTCCGCCGACACCAATCAACAAACGCCTATAAAAAACTCTTGGATGAGCAATAAGCTCAACAGCTTTCTTGGACATTGTCAGAATTTCTCTTAATTTTTGAACCTTTACCGGCAAAATATTTTCTGAGTTAAGACGATACTCGACGGTGCCGGTTCGGCCAAAGTCTCTAAATAAAGTCTGAAACCCGGAAGGCATATTATACGTTGCATTGATTGCATCATTCAGGCCCTCAATCATGGCCTCTGGCAACAAAAACGTATCATCACCAACAAGAACACGAGCAAACTGGCCCATCTCTCTGCGAAGTCCCAGGCGATCAACGATTCTTGCAGCTTCGGCCTTGGCATCGCGGTCCATTTTCGAAATAATACCGGAATCCAAATCAGTGCGATGAGGGTTGTCCAGTGGGCCAAATTTTTCGGCAGGCGAAATCTTTTCACCTTTTTTGAGCCTACCGGCCCCGACAACGTTTCCTACTTGGAATTGCATCTCATCGTTAATGTACTCGGCCACTCGATCAAGGAACTTTTGCCGATCAAGACTAGGAACACCACTTTCTACTTGCCGACCAATCAGTTCTCTCACGGATGTGTTGTATCCAAGATCAGCTAAATCTTTTGCGATGCCGAACATGACCTCATCGACTTTCATGTAGATCAATACATTCGTAAGCATGGCCTCAGTGTCGCCAAACTCGCGCAGAAGCTTTTCTCCTCTTGTACCAAACAAATTTACAAGATTAGCCTGCCAAGTGCCCTCGAATCCCATTCGGGTCGCTATTGCTTTTAATCTTACTATATTTCCTGTATACAGAGCAACATAAATATCTATTACTGTGCTGTTGTCGAATCCTGCAGGAAGTTCTGGGTCTGTATATCCTGTTGCTCGACGCATTATTTCACGAGCAGTTCGTGTTACGTAATGTTTCTTTTCGGCCAGACCTGTATGCAAAATCTGCAGCGCATCGGCGGCAATCGCAGCATCTGCATTAGACATAGCCTCCGTCAGACCAGACCGACGCTCAGACAATTCACGAAGATTGGTAATTGCAACTCGCTCTTGGCGAGTCATTCCGTAAAATCCATCCAACACTTCTTGAATGAAGTTTAATTTTTTGTATAGTACGCCAATATCAAACTCATCAAGTGATCCAAATTGAAGCGGAGGCGGAGTGCCTTCTTTTTCCGCTTCACGAATCGCAGCGAGTGCATCCGCATCGAGACGTTTCTTGTTGCCCTCAAGCTCATCTACAATATCAAATAGAGACTTGAGGTTGTTAAGGGCCACTCTCGGGGTAAAGCTGTGAACCATTCTTTGGTAGAAATCAAAGAAGTCTTTGTCTTTTCCGCTTTCAGCAGCCTTGGCAATTTCATCGGGTGATGCTGCAAGCCTGCGCATTCCCTGCTCCCAGACAGCTACAAGGGCCGGGTCAGCGTTTTTCTTATTGATTCTTGCCGCTTGTGCCTCAAACAATGGCGCGACTTTTTCAACTAAAAGCCCAAACAAAGCTGTAACGCTGCGCTTTTTGAGCGATCTTATAACTGTTTGATAATAGCCAGGATGAACAGAGTTTCGATCGATCCGATTTAATGGGTTGGCCTCTATGTCTTGTGCGACCTGTAAAACCCTGTTGTACTCAGCAATGCTGATTATTTTTAAATTTGCGTTTGGATCAAGCAGGGACGATGGAATGGGGTCACCGGCTGGATTTGCAGCCAACTCTTGGACAAGCGTTTTAAAGCCAGCACGCTCACGAGCATTGAGAACAATAAACTCAGTAGTGTTTATAATTTCTTCAAGCACATCTTGAAATTTCGAATGAAGCGGAAGACCGGCCTCCATCCGAATGCGCTCAGAAAAAGCATTGATGTCAGCTTCAGTTACGTCCTGCAAGTTATTAAGTTCAGTGAAGCCTTTGTCCGATTTTTGATAATTGCGTTGATACATCCTGCTTTTAAGGTTGTCAGGAAGGCTCCCCAAAGCATCGGTCAGTCGTCGCTTGGCCGCCTCCAGAACAGCGCCTACACGGTGAACAGGAACAGCGTACTTGCCAGTACCAATTGTCGCAGTGCTTCTTTCGGCAATCATTTTTCTGTATGGCTGAACTTTAATTAAAGCCAACAGCTTTCGGCCAACATCCAGCGGATCATAATTAAAATCAGCATACACTCGACGAGGAATGCGGGTCTGCACACCAGTTTCAGGATCAGTTCGAACTTCTACTCTTGTGAGCGTCTTCTGACCAAGGAAAGACCTCAATGTATCGGGATCCATGGCTACTTGACGAGCAACGCGCTCCATTCCTACTTTTCTGGGCCTAGCCTGCTGAGCTTCTGCAAGTTCATCACCGGGGACGACAATGGTTTTACCTTTCTTGCGCCGAGCAGCATCAACAAGGCCTTCGACAAATCTACGATCCTTTGGAAGTTCGCCAAACTCGGCGTCCCAAAACTGACGAACTTGCTTCGGTAGAACGCCTCGCTGCTTGCGCAGCCTGCTCCAAAAGTTGTGAAGAGTAATCCACAACTCATCGAACAGTCGGGCAACATAGCCGTTTGGAAGATCTTTGACCCTTCGGTAATACTGCCAACTATCTCCAATTTGTTCAGCACCTGTAGCAGTCAATCGACGAACACCGTTGTCATCAACTTCGTGATCAAACATACCAATCAACTTTTGGCTGAACTTTTGACCCATCAATGAATTCATAAAGTCAGCATTGGCCGACCACAGGTCACCCATGTCTCCACGAGTAAACAAACTGATGACGCGCTTTCCGGTGTTCTCGTCATATTCGAACGAAGACCGCAAGATGCCATCTCTGGCAGTAAACCGATTGTCACCCTCTGGCGCATTTAAAAACAATCTGGTTTCTTGCTCGTCAATACCCCGATCGATACGAAGCTCAAGGCCGTCGATAACCTCCGTCGCACTATAAAACCGTGTGTTCGGAGAGTTGGCCGCCTTGAACGCTTGAGTTTCGATCTGGGCCAAAAACACAGAAGCATCATTGGGTGAAATCAGGCCCTCATTGACCATCTCATTAAGCTGAGAGTGAAGCCTGCCGTATTGCTCTGACGACCGAAAAACCATCACCTGGTTGTCGCCAAGCTTGCGAACAAGCTCTTCTGTAGCAGCCGTCAACTTGATTGTATCGCCAGAAGCCTCTCGAAAAGCAGCAAACACCACTTCAGGCTCAATTCCAGCAATCTCCATCATGTCGGTCAGCAATTGCTTTTGAGCCGTAGAGATACCCACGCCTGTTTTCTTGTCATAGTCCTGAAGTGGATTGGCACCCTTGTTCATCTGAGCAAGAAGAATTTCTTCGAACAGTCTATGTTGGGCAGCGACTGGATCAATAGATGAATCTTTCGACACATTGGTAAGAAGATTTTGTTTTGCTGCTCTGAGCTTGTAGCCCGGCGCTGCTGCCTTAAACCCTGTGTATGCGTACGGAACATTCCAAAGAGTTCGACCAGCGCGAGCAGCGCCACCCAGAATGCTTCTTTCCCAATTAAAGTTTTCAAGAGCGAAGCCGTACGCAGACAAGAAGTTGTACGCAAACGAATCTGGGTTGTGTCCAAGGGCTCGTGCAACTTCCTGCATTCCAAGATGAGGGCCACCCAATCCACTCTTTATTCGAGCATCAAGTTTTACCAAGTACGGCAAATTGTAGTCCCTGATGCCAAGCTGCATTTGCCGATCTAATCCAGCCGAGTTGGGAACGTACAGGTCATTCGGATATCCGAGATTTCGCGCCAAAGGCTCAAGAAACTCAGGAATAAGATCAATCTCAATTTCATTGAGCGCGGTTACAATACTTGCCGCCCAGTTCATAATTTCAGCGTTTTTTGACCGCTTGTACAGCGTTCCATGGCCCTCCATGTAGACGGGAACCTGTGTAAGATCAAAGGCCTCACGCTCAAAAATGCGAGTAATTCTAGCGCCGGTTTTTTCATCCAAGAAGGTGTTGGTGTCAGTAGCCCACTCTTTTACCTTTTCGAAGTCTGGCAAGCTTTTCTCAATTACAACATCGAACCCAGGCGAGTTTCGTAGAAAACCAAGCGGCAACGTATTTACAAGATTCTGTATTTCATCGTCAGATCGGCCATCATGCACGGCCAGAATTGCAGCGGCAACATTTGGCGGCATGTCTTTGCTGAACATCGAATGATTTGGAGGAATCGTTATGGCAAGCGTTTTAAACACTTGAACATTGGGCATTTCGCCCTGCAATGATGGATGCAGCCTATTGAACGACATGTTGTCGATCCAACCAGAAACTTGTGGCTTAATGTCTTCTTCCGTTGCAATACCTTCTGATACTTGATTGAAGAGATTCAACCCGAGCCAATCTTCATCGGTCGGCTTTGTTTTTCGAGAAAGTAAATCGTACTCAATCTCTTTCTCCATCATAAATTCTTTACGAACTTGGGACCGCATAGATTTGTATTCATCGCTGCGACCAATTTCGTCTATAATTTCGTGCAACCCTAAAATAAAATTGTCACCAATTTCTTCTACAGTTTTTCTTATAGTTCCCTCACCAAGCTCTGGCATTAATGGAAACGTTGGATTAATTGAAGGGCCAACTGGAATAAAGTCTTTTGCAATCTCTTTTTCGATGGCTTTTATGGATTCTGATCCTTTTTTTGAAATGTCGTCGAGCTTGGTAATTTTGTTTTCTTCAAGCCATTCATTAGATTTTGCAATACCAAGGCCTTCCGCAAGAGCAACTACATTCGTAACCATTAGGTCTCTTGCTTCGGGTGCTGATGTTGCCATAAATCCAGCTAAATCGTCACCAAACCCAATCAAAGTGTAGGTTCGCTTTACAAGGTCTTGAAGGCCATCAAACCCCGTGTAATCTTCTGGCATCGATGAAAATCCAGCAGCACCAATAACGCCAATGGTTCCAATGCCGGAGCCAACCATGCCACCAAGAAGGCCTCCAGCTACGGCCCCTGCGGGACCCAAGACGGCCAACCCACCAACCGCGCCCAAGCCAACGCCTGCGCCCGCAACATAAGTAGCAGCTTGCCTCAATGTTTCATTGTCGGGCATGTACTCCCGCTCTTCAACAGAAGGGGGTCGAACAATGTTTCCCTCAGAATCAACTAAACGCTGGTCTACAGCCTGCTTCAAAGTCATCATGGTTTCTGGGCTTGGATCAGCAAACAACATGTGCCTTACCTGCTGATCAAACCTCATGCCCTTCATGGCATTAGCTGACGCCTCTTCTTGCATTTTGTAAATCGGAATGGTTCCAAGTGCTCCCGTTCTAGGAACCATCTGACCAACTGATGGAGCAAAAACTAAGTTTGAGTCAAGCGGATCACCAAAAACGTATTGTTCTTCTCCATAGGTTTGACCAGGAACATACTTTCGGCCACCTAGCGCAGCGAGCGTTCTTTGCCTAAGCTCAGAATGATCCGCTTCTGGATGTTCTTCAGAAACAACCCCATAAACTGAATTATAAGCAGCATTAGCAGCAATATCTCGGTCTTCTTGAGCATACTCAACAGGCTTATCAAGGCTGAATACATCTTCGCGTGCATAGCCGGGAGGAACGCCCTCTTGATAAGCACCAGCAGGCAAGCCGCCGTAGTCAAACTCAAGTGGAGGCTCTACTGTATTATCGTCCTGTTCTGCCATTTAACCGCTGCTTCCTAAAAGGTAGATTTCAAAATAAGGTCTTCATCAAGCTCATACTGATTAAAAACTTCTGGAAGTTCAACCATTGGGTCTGCAGATTCAAATTTTCCATCAACTACACGACCAATTTCAAAGTGAAGATGGGGACCTTTCGAGTTTCCACTTTCACCCGCAATCATAATTAAATCACCAGCCAATACACGATTGCCGACTTTAATATTTTCAGGAATGTTTTCCCCATGGAAGTATCTTGTTTGAGTACCATCCTCATGAGAAACGTATACATATCGGCCAGCCCCGCCGACTGGCTCTGATTGTACAGCAGATATTGTGCCATCCATTACAGAATACACATTGGTGTTACCATCAATTTTTCTCGCCCTGAGGTCTATGCCTTCGTGCTCGCCGTCGCCTCTAGTACCGTACAGTGACGTAATGACTAATCTGCCTTCACTGTCGGGATCAGTCGGCCGAACTGCATACAATTTTTCAGGTGCTTTTTCAGCCATGGGCTCAGCTAAAATAGCCCTGTTTCGCCTATCCTGCTCATCAGAAATCATTTCAGGAGCAGGGGCAGCCGGGTTGCCGCCCTCTTCTGGAACGACGAGGCCGCCAGCAACTTGGGTTTTCGGCTCTTCTGTTTTGACGCCCGTTTCTTCTAGATATGAAGCGTACTCAGGGTCACTTCTACCCAAATCAGTTGAATAATAGATGTCTTCAAATGCTTTATCTCCAGTTTTTGGATTTAGATTAAGCTTTGAAGCCAGTTCTCTAGTTTGAAGTATAACCTTCGACATATTCTGGCCGCGCAAATTTGTACGAACAGCGTAGTCTTTCAATGCGGCTGTTGTTCTCTTCCAGAGATCCATTTCTGATGGCGTAAGGTCTATGAGGCCACGATAGCTTGGTTTCGCAGGAGCAGCCTTAGGGGCTGCCTTGGGTGCGGTTGGTGGTTTGGGTGCTGCCTTGGGTGCTGCCTTGGGTGCTGC
>CEPN01010244.1_pt1 | contig 15403 bp, 21 predicted proteins | sample 530391 | NCBI WGS metagenome assembly CEPN01 (sample SAMEA2620027, study PRJEB7988) | marine metagenome | isolation source: saline water (ENVO:00002010), including
GCGATCTTATTGTAAGTTTTTTCTATTCTTTCATTTGCCTCAGCTGCTGTTTCTGTTGCCTCAGCTGTACCAAACCATGCACTCATTAAATTAGATACTGGATTGAAAAGTGCAGCAACTAAAGCAATTAGTGCAGCAATACCAGCAACAATTAACCCAACAGGATTTAAAGACATTACTACATTTAAAATCTTTTGCACGACAGTTGATGCCATGATAGTAGCTTTTAAACCCTTAAATGCTTTTATACCTTCACGAACAGAACTAATACCCTGGGTGATTGCCATAGCAGACTGCACTCTTAATAAAGCCTCATTAACAGCCTCAGACTCTACACCAAAAGTACCCATAGCTCCTGTACCTATAGCAAATGCACCCGATACCCCTTGTATTGCACCTCCTAAGTTTTGGGCCGTAGTTTGTGCCATTGCATCAATTTGCATATCTGTTTCAATAATTACTTTTTTGTAATTACCTACTTTAGTTTGTAAATCTTTAAACTCTTGGCTGCTTGTGTCACCTGCTGCTGCTAAAGCATACATTGCATCCTCAAGCTCACCGATCTGTGTTGTTAATGGTTTTATCCCTTTATTTGCACCCTCAAAAACCTCCTCAAAAGTTTTACCGAGTTTATCCATGTTCTTGATAGCCTCCTTAGTCTGCGCATCAATTACAATCTCTCTTACTATCTTTTTTGCCATGCTTTCTCTCTTTTAAGCTGTTCTTTTTTTTCTTTAATAGTCTTAGGTATTTTATACTTACCTTTTGCTATATCAATGTTTTCACTTACACCAATATATTTGTCTTGTGCTAATAGCTCTAAAATTGTATCAATCATATTATCCCTCTTGTCTTATTAGAATTGTTGTTGTCTCTATAGCATTACCAGCCGCATCATAATATGTCACAGGGATCTGTTGAGACCTTTCTGATCCTGTTGTATTTCTAGGTATTGTAATATCCAATGTTCTTTCTGTTGTATGTGTAACTGGCAATGTCAATGTTATAAATTGTGTTTCTCTAGTTGCTGCAAAAGTTACATATCCACCACCACCATCAAATTGCTTTGTAGCATTTGGAGGTTTTAACATTTTAAAAGGTAAATTCAATGTACCAGCATCAGATGGCACAGGCGCATTTGGTGTTGCTATCACACCTTTCTCCTCAACAAAATTGGAGATCAATACAAACTCAACTACTCCAGTTGTTAAATCTGATTTCATTGTGTCAATGGTGTACTTTTTTTCACGCAATATTATATTATCATCTAGTGATAATGTGGCTAATAAATTTAAAGGTAGTATACATTTGACTGTTACCTTTCTTGATTTACTGTTAAATAAGTTCATCATATATGAGCTATAAAAAGTCATATATAAACCTTTATCTATTGCATTATCTTTTAGTGTTGAAACCTCAAAACCAAAATTTTGAGAGTGGTCCTCTAGGTTATAAACCTGATCCTGTCCAAAAGGCATGTATTGTGTTATTTGTGAAGCTGTTGATCCATCACTAAAATAAAAAGATACATTTGTATTCTTAAGCTCATCCATGAATAACTTAACAGGTTTTGGTATAAAACTCTTACCTCCACTAGCTGAGTCAACAGCATAACTTACCTGCAAGTTTGTACCTGTAAACTTATTAAAATACATATTTTCAAATGGTAGTTTTATTTTAAAGTCTTTACCATCATAGTCAAACTTTTCTTTAAGCTGCCCATAGTTTCTCCCATACTCACCCTCAAATGTTTCATTTAAAAATGCCTTTGATTTTTGCCACTCAAAACTGACAGTCTTATATAGTTTTAACCTATCAATTTTTATGCTTTCTGTATCTGTATACTCTGTAATATTTATCTCACCACCAAAGTTATAAAAGTCCTCTAATGGCTCAATCTGAAAATTAAGCTCTGTTTCTGTTGGATATATAGTGAGATTAAATTGTTTTAGAATACCACCAAACCAGTCAACCACTTTCATGTCTGGCGCTAGATTATTAAAGCTAATATTATTAGTTAATGCTAGTGCATCAATTGCTTGTGTAAATGTTGTTGCATTTGTAGTTAAAGATCCACCATAAGTGTAATATATATATGTGTGTCTGACTGTAGCATTTAATGTACATGCAGTTCCTTGGGCTCTAGCTTGTAATGTATAAACATCATTAAGGCTAGGACTGTTCTGTATATTTGGAGCAATGTATATTGTTTGTGCACTACCACTATAAGTCACAGGCTGACTACTTAAAAGCTCTCCATTTTTGTATGTATCAATTATGACTGTTGTGTTTACTGATGTTGTGATATTTGTTAATATCATTTGGTGAAATGCACTACTACTAGTTGGCTCAGTATATTTAACAATGTATTCATTATTGACTAAAGTTGATCCAGATGATGTGTTGTTAAAAGTTATATTTTCTGGCTCGCCAGAGATTGATGGTGTTACTGCATTTTTAAAATATGTAAAAGACTTTTTAAAGTAGTTACTATCTATAAAGTTACCACTCCATGTCAATCCATACTTATCCTTTATAGCCTCAAGGATTGCTCTGTCCTTTAATGCAGGAAACAACTCAGTCCAAACTATTGGATAACTACTATTTGATATATCTGTATTTGCACCACCACCATGTGTCCAGACTCTGTCAGAGCTTATTAATGGAAACCTTACATCTAGGTCTGCGGTGCTTGTTATTGAGTTTGATACATTTGTTGCATTATACTCTAGAGCATAATCATCATAATTAAGATCACTCAATTTATCATCTCCAAACAAATCTTTGAGTGTTACAATCTCACCATAAAATGTAATCTTATAAGACTCTGGTCTATTCTTTTTTATTTGTGCACCCTCAAGCTGTACCTTACCTCTTTTAAAAGGTATGTGATTGATCTCAATGCTTGCCTCAGCCCTAGTCCTACCTGTAAAAGTACCATCAAAGTCATTATTGTAAAACCAGCTAAATATATCATTGTTATTATCACTAGCAGGTACAGTGAATGCTTGACTAAAGTCTGACTGAGTTTTGCTAATATCTGATATAGTTTGTATACTGGATGTGATCTGTATCTTTTCATCTCCATAAAGATCTACTCTTTTATCATTTATATATAGTTGTACTGTCCTCATTATTGTATGTTATTAATAATGTGATGAGCATAATCAAATGTAAGTGTGTAATTTATTAAGCCATCATTAATACTTTCTTGCAATGCTAGGCTTTTTGTTTGTGGCACTACTGGTTTACCATCTAGTCTAATACACTCACTTAATAAGATCTGTTGTATTACATCAGAATAACCCTCTCTTACAAACCCTGTATTAACCTGGATTTGTTCTAGTCCATTTGTATTAAAGTTTTGAGTAATGTTTTTGGAGGTGTTATAATCTACACTAGATGGCATTAGATTAAAGTTACTGCTCGTTGTGTTTATATTAGACTTAGATACTTTAAAAAATATAATAGTCTGCCATACTCCATACTTGTTAACAAAGTCACATACTAATGGAGTGTACTTAGGCTCACACACCTCTGTAAATGTAAATGTTTTATAAAGCACACTATCCTTATATATTTTTAAAGTAGATCCACCCTTGTCTTTATGTGCAGCAGGAATGTATGGTATGTGTCCATTTTCTGTGCCATTCATGTCTATATCAACATTTGCGGTCGTGCCGTCTAAACAAATGTATGTAGCGTCCCAGTCATCACCCCCTCCATGCTCTTCTTGAAAATAAAACAAAGCCCCATTGTTTTGATTTTTAAGTAGATAATACTCACCTTCATCTAGCATTATATTAGCATCTAAAACTGGATTTTTACCATCAGCAAAATAGCCATATCCATTGTATGCTATCAAGTATAATGTTTGCTGTGTGACACCTGCCCTTTTTACTATAGCCTTACAATAAACATACTCCGACGTCGTTGTAGCTGTTTCTCCTGTTACTGGTGTAAATGATGTGTGGCTTATGTAATATCTTAGATAATCACTTATATCAAAGTTTACTGTCAATAGTGTTGCTGATGGCACTCTCTTAGAAAGTGAGTAAGTAGCTGACGCGGGCTCACTACTAGGATCTTGATGTATGTATAAATCTACTTGTATTAATTGTCCAACACCTGTACCAGCCTGTGTGATCATGTATGGACTCCTTACATTTATTTTAGTATATGCTGACATTTTATTTTATTTTAATTTACTTTAGTATCTGTCCCTTTTGTTACTTGATCTAAAAACTCATCTACATCAAGACCAAACTTTTCTATAATATCATCTGGTAACCTTAGAAATGCGTCCTCAAATGGCTTTGTAAAAAACAATGTAGGTTTTAGCCCTTTAGTCCAGACTGATCTAGCTACAGCAAAAGGTGAGATCCCTTTTCTTTTTGCCCACCCCTCAAAATGTCTAGGGCTTATTTTTTTATTTCTTTTAAATCTAAAAGGTGAGTTTGGGGCTTTTAAATTTGAGTATGCCCCTCTTACCCCTTGATCAACAAAATCACCATAATCAGCCATAACAAATGAAGCTGAAAAACTGTTTTTCATCACTTTTTCTTTAAACTGTAAAGACCCATATAAATTCCTTGTGTCATTACTTTTATTTTTAGTTAGCTTTGACCTAGACTGTTTTACAACATATCTACCAAAATCCGACAATTCCTTAGCTACCCTCTTTGTATCAAATGACATAACCTTTAATTATTTGCAAACACATGAACAGGAGTTTTAGGAAACACTAAATATTTATATTCATCTGTTCCAAAATCTATTTTTTGCGAACTCATAACGTCTACAAAAAAACCATCTTCATAAGTTGGCTCTGTAATTACCCTATCTTGGTCATCATACGTTCCTTCTGTTAACTGTATTTTATTTATTAAAACAACAGATTCTACACCCTCTCCATATTCTAGCTTAGAGTTTTTATAAACGCCTTTAGAAATTAGGTGTAAAATTGCCGAGTTATAATCTTCATATTTTAACTTATATACTATCATACTGTGCGTGTTACTTTTTTAATTCTTCCTGTACTCATTGTATATGTACTTGGATTGCTTATTACGTTTGTTGAATCATCTTCAAATGTTTCTGTTACTGTAGACGATCCTGTTAATCCTGTTACTGATAATACATCCGCATTTCTTGTAGCTTGGGCCGCTGAGGTAACTATATAAGATGATGGTGTTGAGGCTTCTTCAAGCTGTGCTCCCCAGATATATACATCGTTTGCATCGTCTCCATCAGCTGCTCTATTTATTACCCTGCAATTTGTTGATGTTTCGCCCCCAGTATTTACTACATTGTATCTAACCCAATCAGCCGTTAATGTTACTGAGTTGCCTCCTGATCCTGCTTCTATACTAACTTTTTCCCCAGCAGTACCTTTCATCCATATACTAAATACATGAGTGTTTGATGTTGTCACTGTACTATTTCTAAATACCCTAGCAGAATTCACTCCACCTAATGCTAGCTTTTCTGCAGTTGTTGTACCATCCGGAGCAACCGCATCATTAGCTGTTACTGTTGAACTATTTTTTTTCCACCAAGCATTATCAAATTCTTGAGAATATAATAATAGATTAGTTGATTGTGCTTCTACTAAAATACTTGGACATGTAACACCATCATAATCTAGTCTAGGTACATTAGCCGCTACTGACTCTAATACATTACTACTATTCGTTCTGTACGCGGTTGTAGATCTAACAACGTCCAAATCAAATCCTCCTGCTAATGGCTTCATAGCTATAAGCTTACCTGTGCCATAAGCTGATGGTTGGATCTTACCTACAGGGGCGGCACTAAATACATCTGATGTATCTATACAAGATATTGACTCGACAACACCACCATGAGAAACTGCTTTTCCTGTGTACATATTTGTAAATACTGTCAAAGGGTTTTGTACTACTAATGCTAATGTGTTACTTGCTAAACTTTTTGATGTTGGAGTTAGGTTTGATCCTGTTTCGTCTTTTAATGTAACAGCCGTTGTTTTAGCACTTACAAAAGTACCCTCAGAAGCTCCATTAAAATTCATTGTACTATCAGCTATAATCCCATCTGTTGTTCCTGAAACTACTGCTAAAGAGTAACTGCCATCTGAATTTCTTACTGTTCCATCTGGCGCTGTTGCTGTACCATTGACTGCCGCAGGCAAAGTGTTTGTACCTACTACAGCTCCTGCACTATTCCTAACTGAGATCTCTATATCTCCTAATGCTAAAGTACCCTGTGCTAGTATTGTACTTGTAAAGCTATCATCTGAATTGCTGACAGTACCATTTGAAATAGCTTGTGTTAATGATCCCCCGGAAACAATTGATCCAGTATACAAAGTAGTGCCTGCTGAGTCAGTAATTTTATATGTAGCATCCTCACACACTGACGGCGCAACTGTCCCACAGATCGTCATTTCATTAGGCACTTCTACATCAAATGTGGCTGCCCATCCAGCAAAGAAATTTTCAAACCTTTCAGTAAACGATTCAAGAGTAGGCTGTGATCCATCAGCTAAAGCAAAGTTGTCATTTCTTAAATCGCCTCTCCTCATTAATTCTAGTATTCTTGTAGCTACCGCAAATTGGGTATTTAATACATCTTGCTCGTTATCATTACCTTTAAATTTATCTGTTGTAGCTTCTTTAGATTTATCTACTATATCCATACAAAAAACAGTAATATTAAAAATATTAGTCCTTTCTGTTACTGTGGCGTTATTAACTTGAATATGACTTAAAGGCATTATACTCTGTTTATCTATATCGATTTCCCATATAGAACCCTCTGTCACGGAATTGCATTGTGGATCTTCTAGCAATTGTGTTTTTATTGTGTCTAATAAGTTGTAATATGTTATCATTTTTTATAACTCTTTTTAATTAGTTCAGCCTCTAGCTCATTTTTTTCTTTTTCAAAACTTAAATAAGTCAAACATAAATGTATATTTAACTTGCTAACCTCGTCAAATCTTCTAACATCTCCTTGAGCGAGTTGGTAGAAATTTTGGTAAAATCCCCACTTTTTGCCAAAGCTGGAAATTCTTCCTTGAGTATCTTGATCGCTTCCTGTCTGGTAGAGTGGTGGATATCGTTTTTTAAGTCGTTCGCTAAACTCCAAAAAAAAACCAAGCTCCCAAGAGCAATACCTAAAGGCATATACTGCATAAGATCAGCGAACTCCTTTGTGCCTTTATACTCACATATATCATATTTATTACCTACTCTATTTGTAATAGGTCTAAACAAAACGGCCATTGCTTTGTGCATTTCACCTTCTTTGCCTAAATAAGCTGTAAGATCTGCATACTCTCCAGATGTGATCTCCTCAAAGTCAGGTATAAAACCAAACTCTTGACCTTTTATTTTAAACCTATGCTTAAACTCTACTTGACTATTTAATAACTTATGCAGCTCCTCAGCTATATATTTAACATCTGAATGTTTTAAAAGTGTAACCCTTTCAAATGGTATATTGCAAAGCACTTCAACAGTCCTTTGATTTAAAAACTCGCCATTAATGTCTTTTGTCACCTTAACATATTTTTGATACTGACCCACAGAGATCTCGTTCAAATTATCAGGATATTCAATTTCTACTTTCATATTATATTTAATTAACTATTTTTTTTTGTTTTTGTCGCAAGCAATTATTATATTTACGTTTTATTGTTTATTAACAAAAAGGGTGTTTGCGGTTTGGGAGAGTGGCAAGCACCTTTTTTATTGTATATAATACTGACCTCTTGTCGGATTATCTAAGTGGTAAATAATATTATATCTAGCAGCATCTATAGCATGATTCCAATTATCTATATATAGCTTACTTGACTTATCTGCAAAAGAATAATTATTAAACTCTTTTCCTATGTTTATGCTTTCAGGATCAACTATAATTTCAAAGTCCTGCATCCTAACTATACCGCTTTCTATTGTGCCTTTCTTTACAGCTTGAATATTTATACCCTGGTGTTTTAAATCTTCTATTAGACGAGGTTCTGCTGAATCCGCAATAATTAAAGTATCTTTTACCTTCTCTTTTATTATAGAAGCTAATACGTGAGTTTTAAGACCCTTTTGATAAATTTCCTCCCTAAGGTATATCTTATTCTTTTTCGTGTCTATAACGCAAGAAATTAAAGCATCAGGATCTACAGAGAAGCCAAAGTCCATCCCGCACGATACTTGTAAGCCGTCAGGATTAAATTCTCCGTATGACCAATTATTAAACACTACACCTTCCGCTCTATTAATCCAAGATCCTTTTATTATATGATCAAACTTCTTAGGGTTAGTTTTTTTTATACGCTCTATTTGTGATATATAACTTGAGCTTAAATTTTCTTTATTATCTAAATACGTTGTATGTATATAAGTAATATCACCTTTACTTGTATTTACTCCAGCTTGCATACCTACCTCCTCAAAAAACCGCTTATAAATAAAATGCTCTTTTGTAGCAGGATTAAGAATCATGATAACTCTGTTTTGAATACCTTTCTGCCTGACTGATAAATCAATTGTGTCAAAAATATTTTCATCAACTAACTCTTCCGCTTCATCGCAGACCCACGTCGTTACGCCTTGTAATGACTTAAGATTTGCTACCTGGTTACCTGACGATGTTTTAATACCTCGAAATAAGATCTTACTTTTTGTTTCTTTGTGTATTATTTCATCTTTTGTTATAATAAAATTATTAAACATTTTAAGATACTGTATCTTATCTACAAACTCAGGGATAATAGATATTGATGCTGATCTTAATGTGTATCGAGTAAACAAAATAGTGTGCCCTGGTTCATACGCCATTAGCAAACATAAAAGCATATTTATAGAATATGACTTACCAGACCCTCTGCCTCCTGTTACAATAAAGTATCTACTTGAATTATTTAATGTTAAATACTTATGATTTATCACCTTTTATTAATTGTATAACTTCATTAAATGTATACCCTGTATTTAAGCTGCCTTCGATCTCTATACTATCTTTAGGCTTACCTAGATAATACTCTAAAAATAGTTTAATCGCGTTTACGTCGCTTTTATCAACCGCTTTTTCTTTTAGCTTCTTAATTACTTCTACAACATCTTCGGGCGAAGCAGCGAGCTCTAAAGCTTTCCTATACTCATTTTTTCTTTTATCTAAGCCTTTCGCTTTTGTACTGTTGCCTCCGTTATTTTTTCTTTTATCCATAATCAATACAAATCAACTATTGATTTTTTTTATCAATAGATCTTATTTTATTTTAGTCTTTTTCTTCATAGGCTTCATACACCTTTTTAAGCTTTCCTACTACTTCTCGTACACAGCCTCCACAGCCCATATCATTCTCTATTCTTCTGTTAAATATTCTTCTAGCTATTGCAGCCAGATCTCGCCACTGAGAGGGCCTTATTATTTTAGGATTACCTGCAAAAAACTCATCTAATATTTCATACTCATACTTATCTAAGCATTCAACTTTCCAGCTTAACAAAGCATTTAATTTTTCTTTACGTTCTTCGCACCCGCAATCATCTCCAAATACTGCTTTTACAGCTTTTTTAATTCCAGTCTTTTCTGTGATCACTTCTACTACATCCCCTAAGCCTTCAACTTTTGGTTTGTTTTCAACCGCTTTTTTTTCTTTTTTAACCACTTTTTTAGCCGACTGTTTTTTAGTCGTTTTTTTCTTTTCCATAATTATTATTATTTGCCTTGCCCTCTATATCTTTTTTTATAATTTTTAGAGGACTTTAATTTACTTGTTTTGCTTTTACTATGTACGCCTTTTCTTTTTATCTTAGGTGTAACCAGTTTTGTTATTACTGTTCTTTTAGCCATTATTATTAAATATTATATAAACCACCACAAACGCAGCTAATATCCATGACGCTATTAATATATCAGGGATCACTTTATTAACTCAAAATCTTTATATAAATAATCTAAATAGTCCTCCCCTATATTTTCACGTAATCGTTTTTTACAATTTTTTAAAGTATTAAATACTGAGGTTAAACTAATCTTTGTCTCTTTAGATAAACACCGCATGCTTTTTTCATTAGCTATATATGTATCAAATAACATGCGATCATACCAATGCCACTTTTTTGTTTCTGCGTGTATTTTATCTATTATAATTTCAAAAGCTTTTTCATTTTCTACACTTTCTTGTAATGGTACATCAAACCCTTCACCTAATTTTATAATATACTGATTTCTTTTACGGGATTTTAAATGATTCATCGAGACTCTTTTTAGAGTAATCCACATATAAATCATGTTTACCTGGTTATTTTGATCTAAAATTCTTTGACTTATAGGAAGATCCTTATACTTGCTGTTTACTCTCTTATCATTATCCTTATGCTTTTTTGATCCTAACTGTGATAATTCAATATAAGCATCCTGTACTATATCCTCTATATAAATATTCTGCTGATTTTCGGGGAATGATCGGACTATTTTTAAATAATCATTATGCTTTTGCGATACTATTTCAAACCATTCCATATATATATAACTAAAAAATATACTATTTGTTTATTCAAACTGTTCGTTAATTCTCATTTGCCGCTCAATTCTATACTCTAAAAACTGTCTATTTAAAATAAGCTCTGATCCTGCTAACGTGTTTGTATATAAAATGCCTTCTGTTGAATCTAAGCACTTTGAATTATACGCATACTTACGAATAAATAGCTCTCCTTTCACCTTGTATTCTACAACATACAATATATCTTCATTTATATTTCTAAAGTAATCATTCATTTTTTACAAAAGTACCGTTAAGCATTTTGCCTTTACGCTGGCAAATTACGTTATATGCTGACTCAATACAATCCTCAATATTTAATTTTTCTAACTTTGCTAAGTTAGTTAATACAACTACGATGTCTCCAATAGCATCTATTATTTCAGCTCGATCTTTTTTAAGAAGTGCTTTTGCTAACTCACCAGACTCTTCTTGTAATTTAACAAACTGTGTTTTGCTATCACCTTTTTCATAAATACCTCTATCCTGCGCCCACGATCGAATTTTGTTATATATATTTTCATCCTCACCAAACGAAAAAACTTTATAAGCGTTATATAAAGCTTTACAATATAAAAAATAAGTGCCCTTTACTTTAAAAGACTCCTGCAAATTATCATAAGCCCACTTACAAATGCCATCATTATTCATTTCAATAACACCTAATTTTGGTAAATCAAAAACCATACCTTTAAAATAATCTTTATTTATAGCTTTTTTGTTCACTTTAAAGCTTACTGTTTGATCTGTGACGTGTGTTGTTTTCATGTTTTTAGTTTTTATTGTTATGTAATTATTATTATCTGTTTTATATTTATATTTTAATTGTTCTTTAAATTCATATAGTGACGCTTTCTTTATACTATTTGTAGTATATAAAACCGTATAGTCTTTTTTATTAAAACCCTGCTGAATTTCTACGCGCTTTTTTAAGTCTGTTGTACATCCTATTTTTTTTATACCTGGTATATGGTAAATATAATACATCTTACTTAATTAAATCTGCTTTAATATACTCTCCATGTTTATAATTACATAAAGAGTAATCTTTATAACTTCCTTTTATTTTTGGTAAAGCATACATTTTTGACATAAGATATTTGTTAACTGCAGGTATATGACTTTTATAAATATGTGCGTCCGCCAAATTTAAGCCTAATGTAAGAGGGTTAAGACCTAATTTTTTTGCTATTGTTATTAAAAATAAAGCCCCCACAATTATATCATAAGGTAAGCCTAAAAAAAGATCGGAGCTGCGAAAAGTCATTACCATATTTAAATTATCGTTTTGCCTTACAAAATTAAATTGTGTATAACAGCACGGCAAACTTTGATCTTTTAAGTCAGTAGGATTCCATAGCGTTATTACTGCACGTCGTGAATTGTTTTTAATTTCTTTTATAACGTATTCTATTTGATTAAAAATACCATTAAATGAGCTTATTTGATAGCCATAAACTTTACCTAACTTTCCTTTAATAGCGAAGTCATCCCACCAATAAATATTATTATCGTGTAAAAACTTTAAATCTGTTTTACCCTCATATATCCACTTAAACTCGGCTAATGCTTTTTTAAAAAAAATCTTTTTACCTGTTACTATTGGGAAACCTTTACTTAAATCTATATTAATGCTTTTATTAAAAAGCTTATAAGTATCAACACCTGTTCTATTTTTACAAATAACGCCCTCACTTATACATTCTTTAAGTAAATTTTTATAGGTGTTTTCAAAACCAGGACTCATGGCAGATCGTTTTTAAAGTCATTAAGAGCTGCTATATACCCTACACAATCAAGCATTGTATCTCTTTTAGTATTAAAGCTCATCCTTGATATTTTTAAAGCTATCATGCACTTATAAAAATCTTCTGTTGTTATTTCTTTATTGCATAGTTCTGATGCAATTTTAGCGGCTTTAGTCATTGATTCTTTAAAGCTGCCATATTGTCGTTCTTTTTCTTCAGATCTATTAAATATTATTTCGTCTGCTTCTTGTAAAATGTTCATAGTTTATTTTTATTATTAATTAAAATGGCAAGTCTTTATCGGATTGTTCTTCTATAGGTTCGTTTAATTCCATAGAAGCACCATGTGCTTTTTCACATCTCCAATGAGATAAAGAATTATAAACTCGACCATTATATTCTTTTCCTCGGATATTAAATTCAACAATTACTTGGTCCCCTACTTTATTAAATTCTAAAAAAGAATCTAAATGCTGTGTATATTCACTAGCTTTATAAATATTAAAGCTATAAGGGGTCACATAACCATTCTCGCTTATATGATTAACCACATAATCTAATACTATTGCACCATTATCTAATGCTTTTTTTTGACCTATTGAGGCGATCGTTCCTTTAATTTTAAAAGACATACACTTATTTTTTAATTTATTAACTTTTACAATATACTAATTTTATTTTAAACTCTTATAATACTTCCTGGCAAGCGTTACTTTTTCCTTCATATCTTTAATATCTTCACCTGTTAATTTAAGCTCAAAAGACTTTACCCGCTCCCATATAGGGATCTTATCAAGGTTATGAAATTGCCTTACCTCTTCCTCTGTTTCATCACTAATTTCAATTTCTCCCCTTTTCCAAGAGGTTCTTTTAATTTCATCTTGAATTAAAATCTCTGGAGTAGGTACTAAACAGTAAGTTAAGTAAGACTTATGAATATTTGTTAGCCACATATAAGCTTTTAATTGATGTACATAATGAGTGTTTGGTATTTTTTCTTCAAAAAACGGGAACGTAGCTGCAGACCAACTTGATTTTACGTCAATTATATGTGTATCTGTAATAACATCAGGCGTGCCGCAAACAAAATCATTCTCAAAGTATTCATTATTTTTATATAGTTCACCAAGATCTGTTGTTAATTCAGCCAACTTTATAGATAAGCTTTCAACTTCATTTCCTTTATCTATGTACTTACTATTTATTTCTTGTTTTATATCATAGTTATTTTCTAACCATAATTGTTTCATATAAGACTTACCACCTTTTGATAGTTCAGGGGGGGCATCTCTTTTTAATAATAAAGAATCTCTTAACTCTGACTGTTTTTTAGTCAGTTTAATTTTAGATAATAGATCGTTTAGTGTAATATTTTGCTTTTCAGTTAACCTTACACCCGGGTTATCAGACATTATTTTGCCTAAACTAGAAGCTCTTATTAATAGTTTTTTCATTTTATAATAGTTTTAGTGCTTGTACTTGAATATCTGAAAGCTCAAACTCTTGCAACATTCTTAAAAAAGCTTCTTTAGTAATTTCACCATTAGCTACTTTTTCAACTCCTGTTTCAAATCTATTATTAGTGATCGTCTTTTTTTGTTTTTTTGGAAGTTGTTCCCCTGCTGCATCTGTGTCTTTATCAGTCACTATTGCAAGCATACTAGATAAAGCATATCTGCGAATATATGTAACAGCGCTACCTAAAACCTGGTAATCATTCATGCCTTTTAAAGATACGTCCATAGGTATAGGCGTATTACTTGTTATTGTTTGGCCTGTTTCAATATGAAATAAGATCGTTTTTATACAACCCTCATCCATAAGTTGAGTAATACCTAACTTATGTTTTTTTAATAAAGGATTAATTACTTTAAAAATTGTAGGTAAGTCCGCGTAATTATAGCCATAGCCTTTAGTCTCTTTTAAAATCACAGGGCACTCTTGGCTAAATGCGGCTAAACTTTTGTAAATACCTTTTGTCTGTTGTTTTTCTGTTTTATTCATAGTTATTTAGATTTAATTAACTTTTGTTTTGATTTATTTTTATTACTTTTTTGTTCTTTTTTATAAGCTCGTTCACCGGCCTCTTTAGTTTTAATTGTTTTAGCTAGAAAAAAAACCGCAACATTCACGGCCTGTGAGTTGTTACTTTTTAATCCTTCTTTTTTTAGCTCTGCTTTAATAATTGCTAAGCAATCTTCATCAGGTGCATATAACCTTTTTTTAGCGTTTGGTTTTACTTTCATATTTATTTATATTAAAAAAGAGGGCATTATACCCTCTATTGTTATTATTATTATGATAAAGCTAACTCTTTATGTATGTTTTCTATCACTTTATTAGCAACCTCAACTGGTGGTACTAAAGTAAAGTTCAAAGATATATATCTATTTGCGTCACAAACTTTTTGTAGATCCTCAAAAGAATTATACTTTTTACTGCATAATTTACCTTTAATTAATTTAATACTTTTAAAATCTTTTACAAGTTGCTCTTTACCTTTTAATGTTATTAGCTTAACTAATTTTTCTGTTTCTGTTAATTTTACTTTTTCCATAGTTAGTTTTAAATAGTTTTTTTTATTATTAATACTCAAATATAATAAAAAAATATATATAAACTATATACTTTTTAATTTTTTTATTTCTTTTTTGTATTTATTTATTATTTCGTATAGCTCTTGCCTTGTATATTTTTTTGTTTTATGCCTACTATTTTCTAAATATAGCACACGATCTAAGCCTACTTTTTTAATTAAATTAATTCTGTATTCAACTAAATTAGCATGCAAATATGTGTTACAATATTCACACTGGAGATGCACATTGTCTAAATGAAAAGTAAGATATTTACAAGATCCTGAGCTTATATAGTGACCTGCATTTACTTTTTTAGGGTTTGGGTTTTGACAAGAAATACAGGGAAGGCCGTTGTCTCTAAGGCGTATAAAACGATTAAAAACTGTCTGTGCTTCTTTAAGTAGATCTTGTACCGTCTTAAGATTTTCTTTTCTAATTTTTTTTTCTTTATTCCATTTTTTGGCAGCTTGCTTTTTTAAATATTCAAAATAAGCATTAATACAATCGTCTTTATAACAAAACTTTCTATTAAATTGTTTAGG
>CEPN01012017.1_pt1 | contig 15024 bp, 10 predicted proteins | sample 530391 | NCBI WGS metagenome assembly CEPN01 (sample SAMEA2620027, study PRJEB7988) | marine metagenome | isolation source: saline water (ENVO:00002010), including
AGAGTAGACAAGTTAGTCATTATGTTTTTAATATGACCGTCTACTATAACTTCGTTTTCTTCACTATAATTGTCAAAAGCTTTAGTAAAGTCTGGATTAGCTTTAATGTATGTATCTATACCTTGAGTAAAAGCTCTATACTCTCGCTTGTTTATATTGCCTAGTACTTTTTCGTTTGTAGTAGGATCAAGTACTTGAAAAAGTTTATTATTAATTAAGTTGTCAAGTCTTTGAGCAAATGGAGTTTCTAATCTTGAATCTTTTAATTTAGTTTCTTCTGTAACTTCTTCGCTTTCAACAGCTACTTCAGGTAAAGCCTCTGGCGCTAGTACTGGATCAAATGTTTTAGGATCTATACCAAACTCTTTTTTAATTTCAGTATTAAAATATTCTTCAAACTCTAATAAGTCTTCGCCTTTATAAGCTTCTTTAGCGTCAGCCATTATAAATTCGTAAGACGACTTGGCAGCTAAAGGATCTTCTTTGTAAAGATTTTTGTAGTCGTTAAAAAGTTTTTTTCTTTCAGAAGTAATGTTTTTTAAAGCTTCTTTTAAGTTTCCCGCTTCTTTAGTTATAGCTTCATCTGGATCTGCCTTGTAACCTGTTATTGTTCCTAGTTTGTTTTTGTTTTTAGGAACTAAGCTAAACTTAAAGTCAGGATTTTTTATAAGACCAGTTCCATCTGGATTATTTATAAAATAATCTTTAGTGTTTACGTTTGATGATAATCCCGGAAAAAAAGTTACCCCATCTGATTCCGTACTCTTTTGTGCTGTAGTCTCCTCTGCAGTCGCACTCTCGGCAGAGGGTTGTTCGTTTCCCTCCACAGGCTTAGCGTCAGGATATTTTTTTAAAAAAGCCTCTTGCTCTCTTACTTTGTCATCTGGAAATGTGTATTCTTCACCGTTAGGCAATACATATACTTTAGGCATTTTTTATAATTTTAATTAGTTTTAAATATTTTAAAATCAAACTCTTCAAGCTCTACTGGTTGCGGCTCGTAATCCTGAGGATCTCTAGGTCCTTTTACAGTATACCTATTGTGTACGTTTTGCATTTGTCTAGTGTAAAAAGTATTAAGCTCTTGAACTATTGTTTCTCTAATAGTAGGACCACCTTCTCTCACCGTGTCATTCCAGTCTGATATGTCAGCGTCAAAAATATTGTCAACGTCTTCTTGAGTAATTTCACCTGATTCAATCATTTGTTTAATCTCAGGACTGTTTTTATAAGCTTCAACAAAGTTAATACCTGCCCCACCTTCTGGCACGTCGTACATTAGCGATAAAATATTTTTATCAGCACCTCCAGAGCGCCAATCAGCTTTTCCTGCTGTAACTATTTTATTAACCTGAGCGTACGTATCAATATTATACTCTAAGTTGTTTTTAGCGTCTCTTTGTGCATTAAGAAACATTGATGATAAATCTTCTAAACCTTCAGATGTAGGAATCCAACTATCAAATAAACTAAGATCTAAAGTTGTTTCTTTATCTTCTAAAGTCCAAAACAGACTTCCATCTGGTCTAATGCTTATTGGAGCTTCTTTACTTGTTATAGCTTGAAGGTTTTGCAAGTCAAATGAATTAGTAGCTGTAGATATATCGCCATCATTGTAGGCCTCTATAAACTCTTTTTTCTTGTTAGTAGCTAAATCGGCGTTAGCAGATAGTGTTCTAGCTACATCTTGAAAACTAGATCTTTCTATATCTATATCTCTATATCGATCTGTGTTGCCTGCTAATTTAGCTTTAGAAGCGTCTCTATTATACATGGCTAATTGATCTCTGTATTGGCTGCTCCAATCAGTTATTGCAGCGTCGCCATTGTTAAAATCTTTTAAACCAATTTGCTGCGCTAGCTCTGGATTATATTTTTCGTTTTCTGTGTTAAAAGCATTATTAAGATACTCTTTTCTTTTTTGTATGTAGTTAGCTCCAACATCAGCAATCATACTTACGCCAGCGTCTAACAAAGATACTTTGTTTCTTTTAGCTTTAGCCACTTCTATAGCGCCTTGTATTAACGTAGTGTTTGCTTTACCATAATTTAAAGGTGAGCCAAGCTTAGGAGGATTATCAGCGCTATAATCAGTAATATCTAGACCTAATCGGCCTTCCATACGGTTAGCTCTTTTTTGCGCTTTTTCTAGTTGCTTTTGCTCTTTGTCGGTTAACTCGTCTTTACTACTTAAATTTTTTATAATATCTTCAGACTCTTCTTTTTTACGAGTCCTTCTTTCTACGCGCCTTTGACCAGCCGCTTCGTACATGTCTTGCCTATAAGTCTCTATAAGATTATTACCAAACTGAGCTAAAGGAAATTTAGCTTCAGACATATTAGACCAATCAACCATTGCCCCGCCTTCCGCTATTTTATCGCTAGCGCTAGGGCTTTTGTATTTAGGAGTTTCAAATAATCCTTGTCCTGATTTATATATTTCTTCTGCCATTACTTTTTAACTTTACCTTTTTTAGCCACACCTGCGCCTGGAGCAAAATAACTTGTAGCGGCATTTAACGTTGTACCTACACCAGCCATTATCGCTTGATTAGCGTCGTCTAATTGTCCTTGTGCTTGATTAAACTCTCCTTGTGCCATACCTAAAAGCGTAGCTTGTTTATCTGCTTCCATTTGTCTAGATAAATATTCACCTTGAGCTTCCATTTTAGATATATCTAAACTAGCACCTGCTTTAGCTCTATTAATAGCCGCTTCTTGATTTGCTATTTGAGCTTGCGCTGCTTGTTGTTGTTTTTGTGAACTTTGTTGTATTGCTTGAGCTAGCGCTCCTACACCTGAAGAACCAGCTTGTTCTTGTAGTCCAGCTAAAGTATCAGCTTGAGCTTGTTGAGCTTGATCTCTCTGAAACTCTGCGGCTTCTAAATTAACTTGCATGTCTTCATAAGGATTTTCCATGCCTAAATAAGGGTTAGACGTATCTAAATTTTTATATTCGTCCATAGCCTCTTTAAGCTTTTGTTTTTTCCTTTTTCTTTTATTTTTAGCTTTTTTTCGCTGACCTAAACCTATACCAACTTGGGCTAAACCAGATGCTGCCGCGATACCTGCTACTACTATTGCAAATGACATATTACTTGTTTTTAATATATTCTTCGTACTCTTCGTAGGTTGAGGCTACGTTGTACTTTTCTAGTTCTAATAAATCTTCTGTGTTGCTTGGATTTGGGTGAATATTTACAAATCGAGTATCTTCTAATGCTAATATAACTCTCTTGGTACCACCGGTTGATTTAATATAGCAAGGTGCTTCGTATTGTTCGACAGATTCTTCCGTAGCAACCATTATATATCCTTCTAATAAAAACCAAATGTGATCTCGCTTGTGTATTTTACCTACTACACAAGTTCCTTCAGGCATGTTCATTTCTCTAACATAAACGCCTTTAGCAAAACTATGCGTTAACGGTGCTAAAGGATTACCTTTGCCGTTATTGTCTCCAGCTATAATTGTTTTATCATTAGCCATTTTAAGTAAATCTTCTTCAAGCTTACTTATTTTGCTACGCATAGCTAGCGCTTGCTCACTTTTAGTTAACTCTTTCATTTAATTGAATTTATAATATTATTATTACACTAAGGTGCTTTTATTTACTGCTTTCAAACATTTCAGTACTTACAGAGTATAATTCTACCTTTTCATTACTATTGTTTTCAAACTTAACATCAGTGTAATACCCTAACAAACTGTTCATATTTGCTCTACTGTCTTTACTAAAAAATACAAACGTACCATTAGCCGGTACAGCAACCGTCTGATCTTGATCTAACACTATACTACCTCCTGACGATGTTCTAGTTATAGCTGTTATAGCTCCAGCTCTTATTATATTGTCGTATGAAGCAACAGTGTTAAAGCCGCCAACAGCACTAAAAGAAGCGTAGTATATTATATCGTCTACTTGAACTGATCTATTTATTTCGGTTGTAAAGTTTAATGTTACTGCTATTACTGACATATTACGTAGATTGTGTTAATGATCCTGTTAGTCCTTTTTTGAAAAATAATAAACGACCAGATGAACTAGAAGGTAAGTTTGGCTGACCTTGATTAACATAAGTAATAATTATGTCCATAATTGTATCACTGCTACTCATGACATGACTAACATTATACTGAAAGAAAGTTTCACTATTTGGATTTTTTGCTATTAAGTTCACATCAAAACCTTCGTTAATCATTTGATCAGCAAATTTTCTACCAGCTGGTGCTGTAAGTCTTATTGTTGCCATTGTTATAGCTGTTGAGTGCGAAATACCACCACTACCAAAATCAAGTACTCTAGTTTTACTTCCTCCTGACGTAACAACACCTGTGTCTGATAATAATCCACCACTCATTGTTGATCCGTTAGTATAGCTAGTAAAAGACGGTAAGTCTTCGCCACTAGTATCGTACAAGTTAAGCGTAGTTTCTAATCCGTATGAAGCAGGGTCTGACAATATAAAACTATCGTTAGCTATATCTAGCTCATATTTTAATATAGCGCTTAAAGAGCCTGTGTTTCCTAATAATATTGTTGCTTTAACATTGTTAGAAGGATCACCACCAATAACCGTATCAGAAAACGTTACACTTGTTAAAGGCCTGTCTCCTGCTGTAGAGTTTAAAGCTATACCGTTAGTTCCATGAGTAAAAGTTGTTCCACTAGAAGCGTCTGCTATACTTCCTGCGCTACCACCTCTTATATAAAAGTCTGCCGCAGAAATACTAAATCCAGGAACTGGCTTTAATAGTATATCAAAAGAATCAGGATTTAAAGTCTGTGTTGGGCTTAAACTAACAGTTCCACTAGGATTTGATATGCTTTGAACACCAGAGATACTTACAGTTTCACTAACGTTGTAAATGTTAGGGTTTGGTGCATCGTTTAAAAACCCAGTTGTCTCTGCTGTTATAGTAAAAAAACTTCCTGGTGTTACACCGCCAGCAAAGCTACTAGATGCTATTCTTGCTATACCTTGCACAGAAAACTCTCTGGAATCTACATTGCCAGAAGCAGAAGTATCATTAATTGAGTTTGTAAATGTAGTTTCAACTCCTTTTATATAGTTAAACCATTTGTTTTCTTTTTCTATAAACTCAGGCACTTTTCCGCTTTGTAAGTTTGTTTCTAGCGAAGATGCAAACCAACCTTTAACAGCACTGTTATTGTAGAACTGGCCATCTGCCGCCACGCTACTAAAGCTGCCTGTATGTTGTTTTTGTTCTACAATTTTAGATTGACTACCTTCGTAAGCTATCGTTTGAAAAGATTTAACAGAAGAAGGCATGTCGTTAAATATTGTAGTAACAGTAGAGTTATAAAAATGACCTGCAAATTCTACAACTACATCAGTGTTGCTACTAGTAGCGTTAGCAGACATTGTAACAGTAGTACCGCTAATAGTTAAAACTGTAGTTCCGGTTGGAACAAAATTATTGCCAGAGCTATTAACAAAGTTTATAGTATCTCCTACAGCTATATCTAAGCTAGCGCTAGGTAAAGTTAAAGTAGCTGATCCACTAGAAACAGAACAATGATCTATTTGTATTGGATAAAATGTGTTTCTTTTAGAAGATAAATGCTCATACACTATACCTTTTTTAAATGTATAATAAATGCCATCTAACGTTTGACCATGTTCAGGCACATAAGATTTAAAGCTTACCCAACCTTTCTGCCCTTCATCAAAAGATAATGTTTCTACTTTTTTACTACCAGCATCTACGTCTGTGTGTATACACAAGTCATACTCACCTCTTCTACCATTAAAAGATCCTATGGCTGCAATACAGTTTGTTAGATTATCTCTAAAGTAATCTTTCATGCCATTTTCAGATATTGGTGTTAAACCGTCTTTAGATAATCTTAGTACGGCGCCTCTAGCTTTGTCTACAAAATAACATCTAAATTCATCTGCAGCAAAAGACTCAGGATTTTTTGATATACCATAATCTCCAGAAAAAGGCACAGCAGTACCAAGCACAGCTTTATTGTTTGAAACGTTAGAATTACCATCTGCATTAAACAATAAGTTTTTGTTAGATAATATTTTTAAAACTTTATCTTCACATAAAGTTAATATATCTGTATCTCTAGAATACAGCTTTTGAATACTACCATGTACAGGATTTAAATCTTTAGTTATAGGCTCAGCTATTAAAAATTGATTAAGATTATTTAATCTACTATTAGTATTATATATTTCAGAAAATATTAAGCCATGTTGTCTATTTTCTTTTCCATAGCTAGGTAAAGTTGTAGAAACTTTAGGGCCGTTACCTATTTGATCTTGATTAAAGTCATCTCTTATTCTATCTGACTCTACACCATTACCAAAAGAAAAACAATTGTGCCAAGGTAAATAAGCACCGCCAAATATTTTGTTACTAGAAGATGTTCTGTGCGTAAACTTAGTTACGTTTATAGTTGTTACAGCTCCTGTTCCATAAGACCCAGCAACACCTTCACCAGCAGCAGCACCACCAAACATAACTTCAAGAAACACTCTACTACCGTCATCTCTTACAAAGTGAAGTCTTGCTATTACAGCATTAGACTGAAATTTTGCGCCTGCAGTTAAACCAGTAGCTGTTTTAAAAGTTAAAGCCACTTGATCGTTTACAGCATCAAAGCTAGCACCAGCTAAATATATTTTATCAGTTGTGTTTGTTTGAGTACCACCACCATCGTCTTTAGTCTTTTGCATGTCTGTAAAGTTAGTGGTAGAAGTAGCATCTTCAAACAAGACCTCATCTCCTATGTTAAAAAACGTAAACAAATTATCATTATTTAACTCTATAGGATATGATTGACCTACTTCATGGAATATTTCTACTTCCCTGTCAGGGTCTGGTATTGTTTCAAAAACAGCAGGATTAGTGCTAGCAGTTGTGTTTTGATTGTTACCTAGCGCAGTGCCAGCTCCAGTTAAAAGACCACTGTGTTTCTGTACTCTTACAAAAAATCTACCTTGCTTGTCTTCATCACTTAAGCCAGATGAGGCCAGCTGATCTGGCATGTCACTAGTTATTTCTAGTATTTTTATTTTAGCTTGATTACTATTATAAGTTATAGCCGTGTTACTGCCGTGTGTTTTTTTAATTCTTAAAAAATCTCCAACTTTAACTTTATTTACATCACTAGAGTTAAATAACAACCATATATAGTTTGTACTTCCTAAAGCTAAGTTGCTAGGTGTAAAAGATCTGTATAAAGCTAAGTTGTAATATTCATTAGAAGTTTCTTTAATGTAATATTTATAATGAGTTGCAAACGAAGGAGCGTTATGCTCGTGAGTTACAAATATTTTTCTATATCTGTCACATTGATTTTGATCACTATTAAAAGAAGAATCATCGTCTATTAACACTGGAGTTTCTCTGCCAAAAGCGTCTTTATAAACTAATCCTAGTTGGTAAGTTCTATCAGACTTAACAGACTGTGCGGCTACACCTTGGGTAACATCTTTCCAGTCTCTTAAATTACCTTTAAGCTTTGGATTAACACTGTTATTAGATCCATCTAATAAATTATAGCTTTGAGTGTAGTTAGCATATATTAATCTTTGAGCTGAAAAGGCTTGTGCTTTAGCTGTTGTAGGAACAGCGTCCCATAATCTCAGAGACTGATTACTTGGTATAGTTGATCCAAATGTTTCTTTATTTATAGTTATAGAACCTTTATTTGTAGTTGTACTAAATATATCGCTACTAGTGTCCATGCTGCTAGCTAATACAGTTACTCCACCAGGTGTAAGTGTTGAATCATCTTCTAAAGCCCAAGTAGATGAAGTTCCTAAAACACTTGGGCTACCTACTGAGCCTTCTTCGATCCACTCTTGATCACACAATAAGTCAATATTACTACCATTAACAGTCTTTGTAATACTAGCTCCATTGTCAAACTTTAAATTATTAGCAAAACCTTTTACAGTTTTAACATAAAAAATATTTGTAGAGTTTTCTTTTTTCATTAACAAATCTACTTCTATAACATCTGTTGGCGTATAAGTAGATCTAAAATTTTTCAAAGTATAACTACCTAACTGATTAACCATACCAGTGTTAAAGCCGTCTCCAGTTCCAGCATCAAATCCATATACAGCAGGTAAAAAAACTGGATTAGTATAAGGTGATATAGGACTAAGCTCTCCGTCTGTAAACCTATATCTATATGCAAATCTTACAAACTCATCTGAATGAAATCCTTCTAAATTTTTTACAGCAACTTGAAATGTTTGGCTAGCAATGTTTCCACTAACACTATCTATAACTAGTTTAAAAGAAGTTACGCTAGGCGAAGTTCCAACAACGCTTATAATAGTTCCATCTATAATGTCTGAAGCATCGGTGTTACCAGTCATTGTTATACTATCGCCAACCTCAAAAGATTGTCCTGAAGAAAAAGATACAACTATCTCATCACCTACAGCGTCAGTGCTACTATAGTCTGCGCTTGTAGATGTTACAGTACTAATACCAAATCTGTCTTGAGTATCTAACGTTACAGACAAAGGTAGTATTGGCGCTTTTTTAATTACTGTTATATGATGTAGTTGAGCAGTTCCTCCTCTAGCAAAGTCTGAACCTACAGAATATCCAAACTTATTAATAGGTATCATAATTTCAGTAGTATTATGTATACCACCTACTGTTTCGTTGTTTTGATTTTCATAAAAAGAAGTTCCTCTTATACCTCTAGTTATATTAATTTTTTTAGGTTCATTTCTACCGTCAGTAAAAAACAGCATATCATCTATAACGTCTATTGCAGTTATCATAGATGTTGGGTCGTTGCAAACTCTAGTGTTTCCAGCCGTGTCTAAATAAGTGTGAGACGCTCCTGACTCAAAGTTTAATAGTCTTTCTTTTTTATAAAATTTTAGTACAGCTCCATCGTTTATTTGAGTACTAGAAACTAATAAGTTTTGATTAAAATATACTTTTACTTTAGCATCGTCACTAGTTCCGTTAACTATTTCTATTTTAGTAACAAAAGTATTGCTTGGCTCCCAACTAGCCACTGACTGATATTCGCTTGTAGCGTTTAAATTAGCATTGTCGCCTGAGCTAGGCTGCACTAAATCTACGTTCATGCCGACTTCTAATCCATTTCTACGTATAGCACTTCCGTTACCACCTTCATAATACGCCTGACCACTGAACGCAGCTTCAGGTTTTATTCTAACTTCATAAGCGTCAGTAAAAACAACTCTAGTATTTCTACCACCAATTATGTGACGTTCTTGAGGCATTGTTTGTAGTATACAGTCAGATCTAACTCCTTCGTAATAATAGTAATCAACACCACCGTCTGTTATTTTATTTTGAGTAAAGCCTGAAGCGTGCTTTACAAGACTGTATATAGCATTAGTTTGCTCGTCTAAATAGCTACCTACAACTTCTGCAGGATCTTCTACAAATATGTTGCTTGAAGATAATATACCTTGATTTAAAGAATAACTACTAATATATTTTGGTCTACCGTTTGAAGGAGTAATCCATTGAGGTTTTGGAAAAGTATTTTTATCTAATATAGAATTACCTAGTATATTGGAGACAGTACCAGCGTCATCTTCTTCTGATGTAGATACTTTTATATTAAGAGCATCTCTGTACTCGCCAGATGGAACTAACCTTTCGTCAAGGTCTTTGTTCATCTTGCCTTTCGTAAAGTCGTTAGTTAAAATAGGCATGTTTAATGTTTAATTTGCTTAGACTTACCTCTCATTATCTGAGCGATCTCTTCCGTCTTAATATTAGATAATCTTAGTTTAGCTTTTCGTTTAGCAGCAAAAGACTCTTTTTTAAATCTTTGTATTATGTATTCTGGCGTAGCTGCTTTTGTAGATAATATAGAGTGAGCTATACTTTTGTAAACAGCATCTTCAGCTAGCTTGTTAACATGCATATCATCATCGCTACCCATGCCGTCAGATATATATTTTATAGTAACTACTCTACCAGCTAAAGCTGATGTAAAGTGTATTAGTCCTTGATTATAGTTTATATACCAAGATCCATTAATTTGTGCGTGCTGAGGATCTATACCAAACCTAGCACCTTGAGTGTGTGCGTAAGGGTTATCATCATCATAATCATAATAGTTTTCAGCTATAGCGTTAGGCGTATGAGCTTTATATCTATCCCAAGTGGTAGGATCATTTGTTATAGCTGCAGAGCTTAAATCATTATTAAATCTTTGAGGGTGTGAAGTGACTCTTGCCGGATATATAACGTGCTCAACACCTGCGTCATCAGTATAAGTTAACTTAACGTAGTTAACATAGTCTTGTGGTAAAGGTTGAGTTAAAGTGTTTGGCACTACTATTTCTAGTGCTTTTTCAGAAACAAATATATCAAAGTTAAATTCTGATATAACTCTTTTTGCATGAAGCCCAATGTCAGCTCTACGCATTTTTTGTATTAGCTTATCTTCACCTACATACATTAGCATAAACTGATCTATTAAGTCAGGTAGCTTTACGAACCTATACTTACCAAACTCAGTAGAGTCTGCATAATATTGAGCTGTTGTTTGTGATAATAGATCTGCCATTTATTATTCTGCTTGTGGTAGTTGTTTACTCTTAGCAGAAGCTATTTCTACAATACCTGGTTTATTAACTATTATTCCTGATAACTCTAGTATCTTGTAAACTAAATTAGTTTCTTCAGAAGCGTGTAACTCAAAGTTAGTAGTTACTGAAGTACTAGAGTCATGTAACGGTTGTTCATTACCACCACTAGATGTAGGTACTAAAACATAACCCCATTTAGGAGTAGTAGGCTTAGTTATAATATTACACGTAACACCACTAGTTATAGTAGTAGGGTATACTTGTATTTGTGTAGCAGAAGTATTTATGTAAACAGGGTAGTTAACATCAGGCGTAGCTAATGGAGCATTTTGATATAAGTAAGCTTCACTTTGCGATACTCTATCTATTAAAGTATACCTACCACTGTTGTTGTAGTATAGCTCACCTAGTTTGTGGTGAGTAGGTAAAGTACCAACACCACCAGAGCCCATACTTACATCTTGATTAAAATCTTCAAATACAGCTATTTTCTCTTCTAACGCATCAAGACCATCGCCGTATATACTTGAGTTTCTACCTTGAACAGAGCCTACAGCTCTTAACTGTTCTAGTTCATCAAAGTAGTCTTCAAATATTTCTATTTGAGCTTGCTCAGCTAGCAAGTTAAATTCTAACGGGTTTATATATCCTCGTTGCTCTTTGTTTATTATTGCTAATACCTTTTGGTATACTGAATCTATACTTACCGCCATGTTTTATTTTTTATAGTTAAGCAACCACCCCGTAGAGTGGCTGCTCTACTATAGTGGTTTATTTAATTTTTTTCTCAATAGTTTTGAGAACTTCTAATCCTTCGTCAGTTTTAAACCAAGCGGATAAAGCTGAGTAAGGTTCTTCTTCAAAAGGAACAGTCATTAGTTTTCTACCGTTGCTACCCCATTTAAAATGTCTTTTGTCTTCAGATAATTTAATCACACCTAAAGACTCTGCTTTTAGAGCCATATCTTTTAAAGAAACATCTTCATCTTCACATAGCTTCAAAAACTCAATAGGATTATTTTTAGCGTAAAGCAAAGCATCTCTTCTTAGCTCGTCTGAACTCATTTTATCTACCGCGACACCTTTGTTAACCCTCATTATAGCGCTAACTTTATCTAAACTTAAACTTTTACAAGCGGTCATAGCCTCTAGCTCTAGCTCTAACCAATCAGCATGGTTTTTAGCTTCAGCTTCGTCATTAATCTCTTCGTAAAGTTTATCTCTATGAGGGTGGTATAACGATAAAAATTGCTGAAGCATAACTTTATTTTTTGGAACAGATAAAAATCCGTCTCTAAAAGTTATATGCTCCATTCTAATATTACCTTGCATTTCATCAACAAAAGCTGTTTTTTGATTAGGCGAATATTGCACTATTCTTTCATAGCCTTTTTCTTTATCAAAAAAATATAATCCTCTACTTTTTATAGTGTAACTCAAAGGTGTTTGATTACCTTTAAGTGCGTACACTCTATCTTTTATTTCCCAGTTTTTCATAATATAATATAATTTTAAAAATTAAAAAAAAGAGGAGAGAGAATATCCCTCCTCTTTAATTAGTTAATGATTAAGAGTAGTTTGCCTCTCCAGTCATCATTAAGAAGTTATTTGCACCTTGTACAACTAAACATCTTTCAGACAGATAGTGCATCTCCATAGCATCAAGATCCTTAGTAGCAGCTCCAACAGAACCAGTAGTCCAAGTCTTGAATCTACGATCTTCCATTTGAGAAGCTCTATAACGTACGTGTAAGAACGGACGCTTAAGGTTTCTACCTAACTGCTCATCGTATACAGATGTTACACCGGCTGGTATAAACAAACCACGTACATGATTAACAACATCTTTAATACCACCACGAGTAGACTGATCGTTAAGATACTTCATGTCAGTTTTGTAGAAGTCGTATGAACCTCTTCGGAAACCAGAGAATCCTAAATTAAGAGCCATGTTCTCGTCGTTTTCAAATACACCATAAGATGTACCTGCAGATCCAGACTTATACTGACCAGCTAAAGTGTCATCAATAGCGAAAGCTAAATCTCTATTGCAGAATATCATGTATTCTTCTATAGCTCCTTGCTTGTCAAAAGTCTTACAAATTAAGTCAAAATCACTTAAACCTACAGCTGCAGTAAACTGAGCATCATCCTTGTGTAAACCGTCAAACTTATTACCTCTCGTGCTTATAGCTTCAAGTAAGCCTTCAGTACCAACTATGTTGTCAGATCTGTGACCGTTAAACGCTGTTACTGTTGTTTTTTCAGCTTCTATCATAGTCATCTCTAAGTAATCTGCAAAACGTACACGCGTGTCACCTTCTGATTTTAAGTACCATAAGTAACCTGATTGTCCGCCTTCACCAGAAACTTCAACCCAACCGATTTGAGAAGCATCAGATCCAGAGATCTCATACTTGTCTTTAATAATCATTGGTCGATTAGTAAACGACTTAAACTGAGGTTGTATAGCCGCAGCTCTACCTTCAGTACCTTTACCGTAAGATGAACCAAATACGAATAATGAACCTGTAACGTCACTGTTTGAGAAAGTAACATCAGCTAAGCCAGTACCGTCGTCTGTCAAGCAGTTAATAGTATATCTAGCTACAAATACACCAGAAGATGAAACTTGTACTGGAGTAAGAGCTGCAGTAACATAACCTTTAACAGTTCCGTCACCATCAGATAATACTACTAAATCACCTAATCTAATAGCCATGTTTGCTGTAGCTGCAGCAGCAGTAGCGCCTGTAACAGCGTTACCGTCTACGTCAGTAATAGCAGAGAAAGTATATACCGCTCCAGTCTCTCTTTTAACGTTACCGTAATAAGAAAGGTGTAATCTACCTTGCTCAGACCAAATAACTTGATCAGATGTCATTGGCATTTCCGCGCCAACCATTTCTAAGAAACCTCCAATTGTTCTATTACCAAAGACCTCGGCTTCTTGTTCAATAAGGTCTGGTAAGTATTGTTGTGCCCAGCCAGCTGTGTCGCTACTCGTAAAGTCGATATAGTTTGTTGCTAACGTCATTGGCTTTGCCGAAGGTACGCTATTTAAGCTACCACCTTCAGTAATTGTTCCAACTAATGCCATTTTTTATAATTTTAAATGGGTTAATAATTATTTTCGTCCTCTTCTGATTTTAAATTTAAAGGTATCAGAATTATCACCTAACACTTTGTACTTAACACCTCCAACTTCTACTTCGCTATGTGATTGTCTAGGAGCCATATCGACATTTTTAGATTTTTCCACTGAATCTTTCAGTGCATCTACTTTGCCTTGCTCATAGAAATGTCTAGCTAAAGTATCAGCGTTCATTGCTGTATACAAAGCTTTATGATACCCATTAGCGTCTTTTATACTATTATCCTCGTTTAGAAACCTTCTAACAAAATTAGTCATATCGCTTTGAACTTCTTTAACTTGATCTACATTTTGAACTTTGATTCTATAGCTTTTGTCTCCAACAGAATAATCAAACCCTTGAAAATCGTTAAACACTTTACTAGTAGCATCGTCAAAAAGCTGTTTGTTTTTATCAGCCAAAGCTTTTTGCTCTTGAGCATCTTTGTTGTACCTATTAAAAAAGTCTACAGCCTTTTGTTGATCTTGAGTAAGATTACTTCCAGCTTTAACTTCATTATAGTACTTAGACTTTTGCCCGTCTAAATAGGCTTTAGCGCTAGCAACTTGCTCTTTTAACGCTAGTTTTTTTCTTTTAATATCTTTCTCATCATCTAACTCTTCGTCGTAAGAAAACTGATCTTCCATCATAAAACTTATTTCTTCTGACGTTAGATGAGGTTTAGTCTTTTTATAATATTCAAGTAAAGCAGACTGATTATCTAGCTCAGAATAATCTTTATTTAAAGCTACATAGTCTTCAAGACTGCCACCTGTTTGCTTCATAAACTCAATTAGTTTATCTAAGCCTTCAGGTAAAGATTCACTTGCTGTAGATGTTTCTTTAACTTCTTCAACAACTTGTTCTTGTTCTACCGGCTTATCTTCTTCTTGCGCAGCTCCTTCATTTACAACTTCTTCAATAGTTGTTTCAGGCTCAGCTGAAGCTTCTTGCTCTTGAACTGGAGGTTTAGTTAAATCTACTTTAGCAACCTCTTGCTCTTGAACTTCTTCTTGTTCTTTTTTAACACTTAAGTCAACCTTAATAGGTTCGTTACTTTTATTGTTAAACTTTTTTGGTCGTTTCTTGATAGTTTGTTTTTCAACAACGTTATCTACAACTGGTGTTTCTTTTTGTTCGTCCATAATAAAATATTAAATAATTATTCGTTAAGTAATTCATCAAGCCCAGTACCACCCATCAAATCGTTGCCAGATGACTCGAATTTTTTAGGTGGCATGTCTTGCTTTCTTTGGTTTATAAGCTCGCTTTGTTGACTAGCTTGTATTCTAGTTCTTTCATC
>CEPN01003691.1_pt1 | contig 14779 bp, 13 predicted proteins | sample 530391 | NCBI WGS metagenome assembly CEPN01 (sample SAMEA2620027, study PRJEB7988) | marine metagenome | isolation source: saline water (ENVO:00002010), including
ACTAATGATAAACTAGCTGAAACTGTTACTGATAATGATTGTGTTGCCATATTTAAATATTTTTATTATGCGTTTGCGTCTATTTCTACTGCAGCATATTCAATTGTTACTGTAGCTGTATCTGCTTTTGCTGTTGTTGTTCCTGTTCCTCTTATAATTGTACATAAAAATTCACCTGGTCTTAATATACCAATTAAATCATTAGCACTTGAAGCTCCGTCATATATTTTTACAAAATTAGTATCATCTAAATTTTTAACATATATTACCCTACCACTACCTGGGGCTGCCATTACTGTTGAGTCACCATCATGAGCTACATCTATTCTACCTGTAGCTATTTGGTCTACACCTGTAATATTTAATGTATATGAACCACTCTGTGACTGACTGTATCCAGTAGATGAGTTGGCTGTCATATTTATATTTGCGTTAAATGTATAATTTTTAGGCATTTTTTTAATTTTTTACAAAGTTAAGAATTTTTATTATTATATATACTATCTTTTATTTTTTTTATATCTGCACACTTCTCGTATTCTTCAGTAGTTATAAAGTGATTTATTATATCATCATATATTTCTTCTTTAATTTCATCATTCTTAGAATATGGTATAAATGGTAATGCACAACCATTATAATCCAACAAATCATCTACAACTAATCTTCCCATAATAATATAATATGCATTTTTATACATGTCATTAAAAATTACACCCTTTTGATTTGTCTTTTTTTTCATGTATAAAATTATTTTATTTATTTTTTAAATAATCCTCTATATCTTTAATATACTTAGTTCTACCATTTTTTTTGATAGCAATTACTTCTTGTTTTCTATTTGGTCTATGTGATACCCAGCTAATATGTACCCAGTTAGGGTTACCATCAGGATACTCACCACCAAACTCCCATACCATTTGGTCAAATTCTAGATTATCTTTTATATAATGATACATTTCTGCGTTTGTTTTATGTCCAAACGTGTCATCTATATCTATAGCTTGACCTTTCATGTGTTGTGAATGTTTACTACCGCCTATAGCTGTATTTACAGGTTCCCCCCTAAAAAAACTATTTACTTTTATAGGTCCACCAACCCACTTACGTAATGGTTCAAACAGATTTTCTGCTACTTCTGCCATACATTTTAATTGTTTAGGATTCGGTGTATTGTCTAAATTTAATCTTTCACCAGTTCTACTGTACGTAGCCTCGTGATATGTTATGTGGTCGCTTATTTTTGCCATTAGTCTAGTTGTGGTCTCATTGATGAATAATTATTTTTTCTAGGCATTGCACATCCATGTGCACAATTCCATTTTCTTAATGCTTTATTAATTCTTGAATTAGGGTCTCTAGCTGTTTTTGCAGATGTTAATCTTTTTTTCATACCCTTCATACGTGCACAAAAAGATTTTCTACGTTTTGCAGCTTTAGAACCTTTTTTTAGTTTAGAAGGTTTAGTTGTTACAGGTGCTTTTATATTTTGTCCTTTAGCTCTTAATGATGCACGACCTTTTGCGTTCAAACCACCTGAAGGATTTTTACCTTCTTTTCTTTGCCAAGCTGGTGTTTTTGCCATAATTTATTTTTTTACAGGTTCACTTTTCTTACTACTACCACCAAAGAAAAAGTCTATTATCGTATTAACTTTAGATGACATAGCACCAAAAATTGTAGATATAAAACTTATTTCAAACTCACCTAAGTCTATTGATTTAGTTACAAAATAACTAAACATTACAAATGTAATACCAAAGTATGCTACCGTAAACAATGTTGCAAGAATTTTTTGTATCATTGCATCATCTTTATACATATCACGTGCAGACTTTCTATCTTCTACTTCTTTAGCAAAAGCATCTTTTTCTGCTTCTAATAGTACTTTCTGTATAGCTAACTTAGCTGCGTCTTTTTCTTCCTGTGTAGTTATTACCTCGTCTAATACGTTACCGACAGAATTAATTATCTTGTCAGCACTCCCTGTAAATATTTTTGTAAAGATACTCATAATTTTTTAATTTTTATTAATATACAAAATTTCTATCTGTTGTTGTAAATCTCCCAGGCCTCGTGTTATATATTGTCATTTCATTCAAACCACCTTGTGGATTATATATTACTTCTTTTGTTCTTTTTACATTAAATCTACCAGGGTCAAATACATTTGCATATGGTGGTAATAATGGTATTGGTGTTTCAAATGACGCTCCATAGGGATATCCAAATGACCTTAAATTTTTATCTAAACCACCTTTATATACATATTGTCCTATATCTTTAAAAATATTACCACTATAATCTGGAGCTCCTTTATCATCACCTCCTATAGTATATCTACCTGTAAAAGGAATTAGTGGATGTATTTTGGAAAGTCTTTGATTACTATATCGTTGATTACTATATTGACTGCCGTATACTCCCATATCTATTATATTTTTTTGGCCTCTATTTGTAGAAACTCCTAAAATAGGTATATTTAAACTACCTCCATAATTCGTAACTGTAACATCGTCCCTACCACTTGGACTGTCTCCTTGTGCTGCATAATCTTCAAAACCTGGAAATATAGTATTTAAAAATTTATTTTTAGTAAACCTACCTTTAATAGGTAGATTTAAATAACTTTGTTCAGAACCACTAGCAGGAAAAAGTGTACCAAATCCTGCCATTCCACCCAAAGTCATTCCTAATACTGTATTAAAAGGACTACTACCTCCTCTTTTTTTTGTCCCTTCAAGTCCATACGTAATATTAGGATTTAATCTTCCTCTAGTAAATAACGAAAAACCATCAGACGGATTAACATTTGTTCTTGTAACATCTGTATAATCACCACCTGCTATTGGACCATACTCTCCACCTAATTGCATACCTCTTTTAGTAAAACTTACTAATCTATTTATTAAGTCTGGAGCTTGACCAATAACAGGTACATGTAATCTATATGGTTCTGTATCAGGGTCTAATATTTTTTTATAACCCTTACTAGATAATGGACTTTGAAACCCTTTTTTTCTTAATCTATTAAACCTTCTAACATCTCTTGTACTATAATCTCCTTGATAATTAAAATCTTCTGTAAATCTTCTTTTTCTTGTACGTTGTAATGGAGTTTCTTTTACTTTAATTGTCGCTCCTAATTCATTAGGTTTATACTTAACAGTTTGTTGTTTAGCTAATGGTCTGTATTCACCTTTTTTCTTACCTTTTTTATAAGTAGGTCTGACTACAGGTCCTGTAAAAGTTATTCTACCATCTCTTCCTAATTTTGCCTCAGGTGGTCCAAACTCACCAAAATCATATTGAAATGGTATATTTTTCATCATACCAAATTCAACAGGAAACTGATACCTTCTATCTGGTCCTGGTCCTAAACCTTCTCCTGAAGTTGTTAATGTATATGGTCCATTACTCATATTAATATCCTCCTTTTTCACCACCACCAAAAGACGGAGCTCCTTGTGAACCACTACTTGAACTACCTTCTGGTGTACTACTACTACCTGTACTAATAAAATTACTTGTCATACTACCCTGTGAACCTGAAGCGGCTTGACCATGTGTTGGCCCTGCCATATATCCAACAACACCATTTATATTGTGTGTATGGTATCCAACTAATCCATTGGTATTACCATACTGTAAAGCTTCTATTGGTGTTTCAAACACTGGTATATTATCTACATATCCTATTATTGCCATTATCTTATTACGTAATTTAATCCTAATTTAAAATCATACCATTCTCTATTCCAATACTTATTGTATTTACCTTCTACAAAGATACCAAATTGTTTTGTAAATTTCTGTCCAAATATCAAACCTCCTGAATAATCGTACCATTGTCCATCTACATCATAATGATAATTAAAATCATTACCATCATTATAATGCCAAGGCAATAAGTTACCCCAACTATGTATCCAAAAATCTTTTTTATAGTAATAATAATCAAAACCAATAACTATAGAATGATTCCATATTCTATCTAATTCATTTCTCTTTCTTTCTGTATATTGAGATAGTACATCTGGTATTACCACTTGTTCCCAAACATCATTAGATGTAGCTACTAAATCACCATTAGAGTTATAATACATTTCATGATATACATCTACATTATATCCTTCTTGTAATGCTAAGTATGTATAATGTATACCACCATTATCTAACTTCCATTGGTCTAATGGGTCATATCCATATGGTTCTGCTATACGTTGTACAATACCACCATTAAAAACAAACCCCCCTACCTTATACTTATATCTTTGTGATGTTTCAAAATATTCTACATCTGCAAAACCATCAACAAGATACTCAGCTTTTAATATGTAGTCATATACTGTGTGTCTAACAAAATGATGTTGGTCCAAATACTCTACACCCTCTTGTCTTTTGTAATCTATTTGAAATAAAAACTCAGGTCCTTTTACTTTACCAATAGTAGCAGCGTCACTATAATTAGATTCTGTACCATCATAAAATGTATTTGCTTTGTTTTCGTAACCAAACCTAGCTATCTTTCTGATACCTACAGTAAGATTAAAGTCATACGGTGTTTGTATTGTTTCAGTAGTTAAACCATCTTGTACAGAAAATATTTCAACATCTGAAACAGATGTACCACCATTAACAGCTGCATAGAATGTAGAAAATTTAAAAATCTTTTCTATATCTATTTGTGATTTACCAAACAAAGGTAGTAATAGAAAAATAAATATTAATATTTTTTTCATTGTTTTAAATTTTTCTCTACACTACCATCGTCATATATATAAAACAATAGTTGATTTTTATTTTCTACTACAGGTCTACCTAATATATCTACAATCATAATTAACTGTTTCGTTCGTTTTGGTAACGGCCCTGTCCAAGTACCTTCACAATAGTCATATGTTAATTGACATATATTGTCCCATTCATTTTCACAACAATACTCATCAACATCTATAACCCAAGCATAACAAGGGTCATTTAACCAATATGGTTCTCCAGGTCCTGTTATACATTCTGCGTCATAAAAACATGAATCTTCTATATTTACATTAGCTAGTTCATTATATGTGTGCGCATCTTGGTCCATACATCCTTCAACCACATCAATACACGAACCATTGTCAGTATTAGCTTCTGGATTATAATTAAGAGCAGTACTATCAGTACAACCATAGATATAATCAATACAACTAAAATCTTCTGTATTAGCTTCGGGGTTGTAATTAAGTGCAGTAGGGTCAGTACACCCGATAATATAAGGAACACAAGAATTATTGTCAGCATTTGCAAGTGGATTAAAATTAAACATTGTTGAATCTGTACATCCATATACAAATGGTTCGCAACTTCCATCATCTGTATTACAACTATCACAATAGTTAAACATAGTTGGGTCTGTGCAACCATATATCAATGGTATACATGTAGAATCGTCTACGTTTGCATTAGGATTATAATTAAATGCTAATGGATTCATACATCCATATATTATATCTATACAACTACCAGGTAATTCTACATTTGCATTTGGGTTGTAATTTAAAGCTGTACTATCCATACATCCTAAAACTATTAAAGTTTCACAAGAACCATTATCATAATCGGCTGTAGAATCATATTCTAAAAATAGAGGATTCATACAACCTGGATTATAATAACAACTACCGTCATCAGTGTTGACAGAGTCAGTATAATTAACAGCTGTACTATCAGTACAACCGAATAGTTTTTCTTCACATGTATTACCACAGTTTGTTATTATATGATATGGTAATAATGGTTGTATAAATGGAGGCATAATACTTATCAAAGTATCACCCTCTGGATTTATAAATGTAAAACCACATTCTATTGTAGTTAAACTTGCCTGTGACGATATATGAAATCTAAATGTTACTGGGTCAGGCGCGGTTAATCCTATTTGATATTCATCTATAAAACCACCTGTATGTGTAAATTGATAAGATGTATCTGGATGTATCACTTTTAAATGTGAACCAACCCATCCATTACCCATAAGGTCATGTAGTATCAATGTATACTCACAAGTATCTATAAGTTCCATAGTATTTGCTGTACTATCATAATTGTACATTGTACTGTCTATACATCCAAATATTTTTAATGTTTGACAACTCCCGTCATCTATATCTGCAAATGGATTCCATTCTACATAATCATCATCTGTACACCCATATATAGGCGGACAAGAATCTGAAACAAATATATGTGATGTGTCGTTACCAAAAGCTGGGTTTGTACCATACACTAATGTATCATTACATTGTTTTACAAAATACGAACCATCTTGACCCTGCCACAAACTCCCATTTAAACCATCACCGTACGTATCATATATAGTAAATATTAAATTACCTTTAGGTATTTGTACAGGAATTACTATTGTAGAGTAATCTGGTTGTGTATTATAATTACCACCCATAGCATATACATTACCATTTGTATCCTTTATATCCCAAGATGTTTCACTTTGATACTGGTCTAAGTTTATTATAACTTTAGCTGGAACTAACTGAACTGGTGGTGGTTGTGGCATACATTGTGGTACAACTCTATTATGTATTAATCCTGAAGTAAATGTACTAGTAGGATAATCAACTACGGTGTCTCCACATATACTTACATAATACTCCCCATTAGTTATACCGTCTCCATAAGAATCGAATATAACAAAAGATATATTAGTAATACTATCTGGAATGTACACTGTATCACTATTAACAGTATTGTTTTGTGTATAATACCCATAAGGAACATGGGCTAATGTATCACCTTGATAAACAGAATCATATAACACCCATTTTGTTTCTCCTGGATATACATCTGTTTTAATAGTTATAATGACTTCCTTTTGTCCGAAAGTTAACAATGGTAATAATAAAAATAATAATAATTTTTTCATTAAAAGTCTTCCATTAATAGTTCATCTATATATTCTTGCAACTCTTCTCTAGTTGCTTTTATAGCAAACGATATGTCTGCTTGTAATCTTTTTACTTCTTCTCCGTCCTTATATATTACAATAGTAGGAACTACTACTATTTCATGTTTTTGTTGTGCTTTAGTGTTTTCTGCTATATCTATATATTTTATTTTATCTACATCAGATAACTTGTTTAACCACTCTACATCATTTGAAGAGTTCCAACTTGCATTAAACTGGGTTATCGTTATCTGCGAATATAGCAATGATGGACACAAGTAACAAAATAAAAGCAACGAATAAATTTTCCATACAGAATTTTCCATTATCTTCTGGTTAGTTCATCAATTTTTTCTTCTATTCTGTCTAAATCTTCTTTTATCTCTTCAACATCTTCTTGAGTATTTTCGATAGTTAGGCGTATGTTTTTATCCTTCATATCAAATTCCATCCTAGTTACATCTGGTGGAGGTGGTACTGGTAATTCTTTCGCTTCTGCTATATCTGCTTGTAGTGTAAACCACATACCAGCAATTGTAGCTACTGCAAAACCTAGTCCTATAATTGTTTTAATGCTTAATACAAAACCAGTATCCTCGTTTAATTCTTTTGCCATAATATTATTTTTTACAACAGTTATCTAATTTACAACAACACTCACACCATTTAAAACATACTAGTCCAAATGTTATAGCTTGAACCCATTTACATATTTTATTTTTCATAATTTTATTTTATTTATTATTCTTCTGCATTTATTTCAGAAAATACTGGTTCATTACCTGTTGAACCAAATGTACCGACAAATCCTTGTTTTGAATCTGTTACTGTATTTCCTGTTCCTTCATTAAACTTCCAATGCGCAATCAATGTTCCTACTGTTCTTACATTAGATGGATTTGATTTACCACTATTATATAGGGTAGTTACATTACTTGCTGTAAGCACATCACTATAAACCGCAAAGTCATCTAAATAACCATTATAATCTGCATTACCATTGAATGATGTACCAGATAAAAATTCTACACCACTAGCACCAGCTTGACCAAGGGTACTATCAGCAGTGTCATCAAAATCTCCAGTTAAAGTAGCTGGCAAAGTCTGAGTTGCTCTTAAACTACCATCATAGTATATCTTTAGTTCGTTTTCACCAGCTCTATCCCAAGTCACTACTATATGGTGAAAATTACCGTCACCTTCTTGTGTTCCTGATGGATTGTGGTTTACTGTTCTGTTAGTACCACCCGCTCTATATGTTCCTGTAAAACTATCGTCACCATGTTTGTACTGTAGTTGTATTCTATTATCTTCATCTATAGCAAAGTCCCACATCTGTCCGTTAGAACCCGTCACATTAACTCTAGCCCATATAGACACAGAACCTGTTAATTTAAAATTACCATCAACTAAAGCTGCTTGAAAACCAGTAGAAGTAAAATCTACTTCATCGTTACTACCATCGAATAATAACGAATAGTTTTTTTCCGCGACACTAACTACGTTAGTAGATACAGTACTTGATATACCAACTCTCATATTAAAATACTACTAAAATATTAGATGCTGTTGTCCCTGTACTAAATACTTTTTTTACAAATATAGGATGTACTATACCAGCCGCAATACTATTAAATGTTAAAGTATCGCCTTCTGTAGTAGTAACTTTAATATTTCCTGAAGTTCCTACATATAGAAAACCTGGTTTATCTAAATCTGCACTATCTGAAGCAGTTACCGCAGCTCCTCTTGTAGCGTATGTATCATTTAAATTTCTTGCCATTTTTTTTAATTTATATTATTTTACAAAGATAATAAAACTTATCGTATTATTTCGCTTTCTCTTTCAGAAGTACTTTCTAATGAACTTTCTAACTTTCTTCTAGTCTTACCAAATGGAGCAACATCATACTTTAATTCTGTTTCCCATTTTTCTGTATTACCTTCTGACATACCATCTAAAATCTTACCAATACTTTCTATTAAACCTACACTAGAAGGTATAAAAGTATAATTAATATGTCTATTGTAATCTGATATTACATTAATATCTTTATTAAGTTTTTTAAGATTTCTTAATACTGTACCATCAGTTTCATCTTCTTCATCCATAACTAATATAAGTGTCGCTACAATTCCTGCTAACGCCACACCTCTTATATAGGCACCCATTTCTCTTTGTTGTTCTACACTCATTTTATTATACGCGTCTTGCATTTGTTCTAAGGTAATTTCACCTTCTCTAAACTGTCTATACAAATCTTTTATATAATTACCAGTTGCAGTATAACTACCTATTTGCACTTCTCCAAACCTGTCTATATCGTGTTGTTGGAATCTGTCACCTATTAAAGTAACAAACCATTTTTTAAATTGTAAAGCCGCCCTACCTAAAGCGTAAGTACCTAATAACCTACCATCTAGAGCTGTATAACCTTCACCATGTAAAGTAGCTATTCTAGAATTTATTTGTGCAACTCTTCTTTGTGATATTTCACCTGATATATATTCTTCTTCAGTTAACATACTAAGAAAGGCAGCACCTTGTATATAGTTTTCCGTTTTATCCATAAATACATACGAAGCTCTTTCTATCTTACCAAACACTCCTTTTTTGTTGTCAAGATGTACAAAGTCACTAAAACTATATTCTATAATTCTGTATTTTTCTAATAACTTTTGTGAGTATCCCCAATCTTTCCAATACCTTTTTTCACCTAATTTAAATGTTTTACCACCACGTTTTCTATACTCCTGATATTTACCAGCTAATACATTACCCACTGCTACTAATGGATTAAAACCTAATACATTTAAAGATGTAAGTCTTACTAAAAAGTCTATTATTTTTTCTACTGTATTTAATCTAGGTTTTTTCTTTTCTAAAAATGAATCTTTCCAAACCCTAGTTAAATATTCTGCCGCGTTTTTATTTCCATTTTCTTTATTAAATTCTATTACAGCGTCTACTAATACAGACATGTTAGACATACCTACAAAAGGATTTTCATCTAAGTTGTTTGGTTTTCCATTTCTATCTCTAGTTACATCTCCATATTTAAATAACATACCTCTAACATATTCTAACAGAGCTCCATTTAAATCCATCGACATATGTTCAAATTCTGTAAGTTGTCTTCTTTTTATTTCTTGTATCAATGCTTTATCTGCTTCAGATAATTCACCTTCGTATCCATTAGCCATTCTCATAATTGCATCACCATCATCTATAAGTGCGTCAATTTCTGCATCAGTAAGTGTAATATCACTACCGTCCTCATGTTTACCTTGTTTTTTTAATCTAGTTGCTTTTCTTTTAAGTTTTTCTAATGTTTCTACATTCTTTATTCTTTCTTTTGCTGTAGCTCCACTACTCTTTAAATATGTTCTTATAGTACTGAGTGGCATTAAAACTTGTGTACCACCAACATCAAAATATAGTTTTACATTTTCTACGTACATATTTTTACCCATTCTCATATCATACAAACCAAACAAACCTTCTCTACCAAACATTTCTAAATCACCCATTTTTATATTTTTAATAAAATCAGTTTTTTCTTGTTTTATAATATCAGAAAATCTTTTGTTTATATCTTGATACATTTTCCAGTAGTTGTATTCTTGTTGTGTTATAGAACTACGTTTACTTTTCATTTGTTCTTTAGACAACAATACAATTCTACCATTTTTATCTCTATTAGTTATGTTACCATACAATAACTCATATCTTTGAGCCATGTTTAACCTTCCTTTTATTTTTTCTATTGTAGATATACCAGCTAATTTACTATCAATTAACTCATTATGTACTTTATTTATTTCAGCTACATACTTTCTATTTCTTTGTAAATAGTTATAATAATTTTTTTCTATTTCATTAATCATGTATTGTATTTCTGGTCTACGTGATGTCATATTATTAGAACCTAACCACTTTCTAAACCAAGTTATATCATCTGATTTTGCTGGTTTAACAAATTTAAATGATTGTATATCTGCTTGTTCTTGTAAAAAGTCTGACTGTTCTCTAAATGCTCTTTGTGCTATTTCTTTTCTAACTAAATGTTTTGCTCTATTACTTGCACTACCATCTAACTTATTTAACTTTTTAACCGCATTAAATAAATCATCCATAGACATCTTTTTAATTTTTGCATCAGTAAGTTTTTCTACGATAAAATCTTCTGACAAATTGTAGTCTATAACATATTGTTTATATCTTTGTTGTAGTCTTTTATATATAATAGAACCTTTTGTTAAGGACTTTATAGTTATACCTTTATCTTGTAACCACTCATCAAATGACAAAAGATTTGTTTCTTCCATATATTCTACACTCTCAGTAACATTTCTGTCAAAAGCTTTTTTAGCTCTTCTGTTTTCTGTAGCTGTAGAGGGTTTACCAACAATCTTGTGTATGTATATTGGTTTTTTACCTTCTATAAAATCTTTATGATACTTCGTACCATTTTCTTTCATATCTTGAAAGTTGTCATATCCTTCAGACCTAGCAAATGCATCTTTATCTGTAATCTCATCCAAACTATTTCTTTTAATAGCAGGTGATATTTCAACCAAAGTACTACCAGGTGTAATTAACTTAACTATATTACCACCAGTGTCATTATAACTGAAACCATGCGCTATTGTTTTTTTGTTGCCAGATATAATAGACTGTTCTTCTGAAGTTGTTAATTTCATTTTACCATCAAAAGTATCTCCTGATTCTCTTTCTTTTGTTGATTCTTCTATAAGTCTATCTTCTATATTTTTTATTTCTTTTAACTCTTGTTGAATTTCAGATTCTGCTTGTTCAATAATATCAATACCCTTAACACCCGTTGGTATTGCTTCTTGCATATAATTTATAGCCTTTTGTATATCTTTATTTAAAAGTTGTATTTCTACATTATCAAACAAAGGTATTATAGATTCTTCTTTAAAACCAAAATCAAAAAATCTATATTCAATATTTATCATTGTGTCTTTTTGTTCTGCAGTCAACTGACTGAAATCTTTTTTGATTTCTTGTATTTCTGATTCTGTAAGAAATTCATTAAGTATTTGTTTGTTTGTAACTATAATTTCCCTACCCTTACTATTAGTTACAACTTTTAAAGACTGTAAAAATTTATTATTAGGATTCTCTTCTTTCATTGTCTTAAAGTCTTCAACTAAACTAGACAATCTTCTACTAGAGTTTATAACATCAATATACTCTGCGAGTTTTTCTTTTATTATATGATTTATTATTTTGTTTTTTTGTTGGTCTGAATAATAGAAAAATTTACTATTTGCGTCTGTATACACTTCTTCTGTAATAGATTGCATATAAGGTGTGTATCTTATATCAGTAGAACTAGCTCTTGTTAAAACTAACTCCATCAACTCTTGAGCATGTGTTAATATAGGATTTGTAAATAAATTACCAAGTTTATTTTCTTTGTAATTTTTAATACTTGGTTTTATTCTGTTATTTTTTATTAATTCTATTTTTCTTAAAGTAGCTCTTAACTCTAAAGGATTTTTAATTATACCTTGATGTACAGTAAACATTTGACCTATAGGTTGTGCTATAGTTTTATTAAACTCTTGTAAATTATATATTATAGTTAATATTTTATTTTCTTCTTTGGTAAGGTTTCTACCTAAAAACTTTATAAAATCACTAGATTTTTTACCTGGTCGTTTTGTTTTACCAATTAACTGTTGTATCGTATTTTTAGACGAAGTAAACTTTTTACCATTTGTAGTGTCTAACCAATCGAAATATGATTTAGCTACATCAGATGTATATATATCTTTTACTTGTTGTAAAGAATATCCCAGTCTTCTCAACATTACAAAACCCGCAGCTGAATTAAAATTAATACCCAAACCTTCTGCATACTGATGTTTTGCGTTGTCTAATACTATGTTAAGAATCTGTGCTAGACCAAACCAGTTACCCTTACCATCTTCTAATGCTACATCATCAAAAAACCTATCTACCTTTCTACCCTCTATATCTATTTCAAAACCTAACTCTACTCCAGAATTAGAAAATACATTTAATGTTCTTTGTAATGCAGCTACAATACCAACTAACTTTTTTGTTGGTACATTTTCTTTAAAAGTTTGACTATCACCTGTTGGTGTAAGTTGTGATTCAGGTCTTTTTCTGTCTTCTCCTAGTATGTTATTAACTTCGTTTTCAAATTCTATATCAGCTGTTATTTCTTTTCTTACATCTTGTTTACTAACTAAATCAACATACAAATCAAAAAACTCATTACTATCATTTCTCCAATCATCTGCACTTTTTATTTCGTTTTCATTGTATTTAAAATTCATGTGTATAGAATCTCCATCTAAGTCAGCTCCCCAATATTTAGACACTTTAGCTGGTATAGTTATCTTAGATGTAGGTGTACCTTCTAGTTGTTGATGAAAACCTTTTACTACAAATACAGATGTACTTACCTTACCATGTGATGGTATTCTAGTACCTAAAAACAAATCTCCTACCTTAACACCTTGTTGTTGTAAATAACCAGGAACAAACGCTTCCGAAACTACTACATCTCTACCATCTATATTACGTGTAACAAACGATTCTAGACCCATACCTAAAGAAGATGATTGATAAGCTATACTACCTTTTGTATACATTTTAGTCCCTTTCTTTTGTACTCTACCTCTAGCTATTGCATTATATATGTCATTCATAGCTGGGTATCTACCATCTATATCTCCAAACAAAGACGATAACAACTGACCATATATACCTGGGTCTACAGAACTTTTAAAACTTTCCATCTCTTTAAATATTTGTTCTGTTGTAGCTCCTAACTCACTTATCATTCCTTCATCAAAGTTTCTTTCTTGATTACTTTTTTCCATCACATTTTTTCTTAACTGTAACATTCTGTTAAGTATTTCAACATTTGCAGGACTATACATGTTGTTATTCAAATGATAAAATAATTGTGACGGATAATATCTTTCGTCTGTTTGTTTGTCTAATTCTAACTGTATACCTAATCCCTTACCATCTAAACCTACAAAAACTCTATTAGCATCGTTAATATCTCCCTCCATAAATATTTCATCTTGTTTGCTTAATATGTTTTGTAAATTCGTGTCATCCAAATTACGTACATCATACACATACTGCCCACCCTTTTTACCACTCACACCATCAAACCAAAGTTTTGCAGATGATTCTGAAGCAGCTATTACCAAATTTCCATGTGCAAACATATCTATAAACTCTAAATTTGGTATAGTTGCATCAGCTATACTCATGTTTCTTTCTCTAAGTAGAGTTGCTATATTTCTATGCACTTCACTTGTTTGTTCCATCTCTGGTGTTAATACCTGTACAGCGAACTTTAAATACACTGTACTTCCATCTTCTTGTCTATAGTTATAAACAAACTTATAAACACCACCAACATCTCTAACACCAGCATATTTATCTGTAATTATTTTAGCTTGTTCTGGTAATATATAACCAGCAGCATCATTTTCAATTGACACATCTACACCTTCTGGTATTTCATCTTCTGTATATAAATTACCGTTATCATCTACATAATAATCTTTAACAATTATAGGTTCAAAAGAAGTATTGTGGTCATATGTCATATGTGACGCAATAGTACCCGCCAATCTTTTTACGTAATCTACTTCGTTCTTAGCTTGTTTATGGTCATATGCTAACAGTTGTTGAGCCATAAATCTATTACCTATATAACTAATTAGGTAGTTCTCAATCGTTTCTTGTGTAGCTTTCCTGAATAATTCATGTCCTTCGTATAGTTCACTATTTTTTCTTATATCAGATTT
>CEPN01001830.1_pt1 | contig 14653 bp, 6 predicted proteins | sample 530391 | NCBI WGS metagenome assembly CEPN01 (sample SAMEA2620027, study PRJEB7988) | marine metagenome | isolation source: saline water (ENVO:00002010), including
TGGTCAGACCTCTCCTGGCAATGTTGGTTCCTTCGTTGGTGAGTCCATGGAAGACGCTTCCGGTGCTTCCACTGGTATCAACAACGATTACGGTACTGCTGCTGAAGTTGGCACCAAGTCCTGCGGTCTGATCTTCCAAAAGGAAGCAGCCGGTATGGTCGAAGCCATCGGTCCTCAGGTGCAAGTCACCAGCGGTGACGTGTCTGTTGTCTACCAAGGCGACGTGATGCTCGGCCGTCTGGCTTGCGGCGCAGACTATCTGAACCCTGCAGCTTCTGTTGAGCTGTATGTGGGTGGTACTGCTCCTTCTGCATTCTGATTTTTTATACACAAGGGATCCTTCGGGGTCCCTTTTTTTTATTTATAAGATATGTCTTCTTCTTCGATTAGCCGACTAACCGAGCTAAATGCAATTAATGAAGTCTTGGCAGCTGTTGGTCAAGCACCTGTCACCACACTGGATCAAACAAACCCGGACGTTTCGATTATCCAACAGACTCTCAAAAATGTGTCTCGGGAAGTTCAGTCTGAGGGTTGGCATTTTAATAAAGAGTATAACTATAAACTTACTCCTCAATCAGATCAAACAATTCCGATCACTGACAACATGCTGCAGGTTGATCTCAACCAAAGGCATCACCCAGCTAAGGATGTTGTTCGTCGTGATGGCAAGCTCTATGACAAGTGGAAAGAACCACGTGAAGATGCTTATAAGTTTGAAGATGATGTTTACGCAGACATCGTTTGGTACTTCGATTGGTTAGATCTTCCAGTGCCGATCCAAGATTACATTATTGCTAAAACTTCTACAATCGCTTCCACTCGTCTTGTAGGAGATCCTGCACAGTTTGAAATCCTTCAACAGCGTGAAGCCGGTAAACGAGCTAACGCACTTGAGTATGACTGTAATCAAGCTGATTACACATTCTTTGGTCATCCTGAAGGTGAAAACTACTACATCAGTTATCAACCCTATAAAGCACTGTATCGCTAATGCCTGCTATCACTCAGAGAATCAACAACTTTCTGGGTGGTGTATCGACTCAACCTGACACAAAGAAGCTTCCTGGTCAGGTTAAAGAAGCCAAAAATGTTTACCCTGATCCTGCTTTAGGTCTTACAAAAAGACCTGGATTTAAGTTCCTTGATGCTCTGCATGATGGAAGTGGCACTGATTACACTACCCCCGCCTTTGCTAATGCAAAGTGGTTTTACATCAATAGAGATGACGATGAAGTCTATCTCGGTTGCATCGTAGGTAACGCAACACCTTCTAATGCCGCTATCCATATCTGGAATGCAACCCCAGATGGCAGTGGTAACTACATCAAATCAACAGTTACCTATGGAAGCACTGGTAATCCACAAGCGTATCTAGATGCACTTACCTCCAAAGATTATGAGCTGCTTACTGTCCAAGATACTTCTATCCTTGTCAACAAAACAAAGACAGTCGCAGCACTAGCTGGAACGGCACCTACTACATTCAGTGGTTCTGTTCTTATTCGATCTATTGAGTATAGTGCTACCTATAGTGTCATCATTAATGGTACTACATACTCGTATCAAACCTACAATGCTGACAACTTTACTAATGCTTCTAATACTGACACCAAACTGAATGCAGACACTATCCTTACAGGACTCAAGTCTGCAATTGACGGCGCTAGTATTTCAGGCTTGACTGTTGAGAAGGGTAGTAATTGTCTTGAACTGACTAGAACATCTGCTTTTACGCTTGATGCCAAAGGTGGTGTCGGCGGTACTGCACTGCGATCCTTCCAAGATGAGGTAGACGTTGTAACAGATCTGCCTTCTGTTTCTAAGCATGGCAGGCAAGTTACTGTAGTTAATACATCAGCTTCCGCAGATACTTACTACGCAGAGTTTGTTGCTAACTCGGGTAGTGGTCTTGGCGATGGTTATTGGATGGAAACGCTTAAGCCGGGATTGTCTCCTGGTCTAGATGCAGCCACAATGCCTCATGAGCTGATTAATACTTCGCTCAATAACTTCACCTTTCAACAGATTTCATATACTGAGAGGCTTGTCGGTGATGACAACACTAATAGTCAGCCTAGTTTTGTTGGCGGAAAAATTAACGGTGCTTTCTTTAATAACAACCGTCTTGGATTCTTGACAGGTGAAAATGTGTCGATGAGTCAGTCTGGTGAATTCTTTAATTTTTACCACGTCACATCGTCTGTTTCAACAGCCAATGATCCAGTTGACCTTGCTTGCTCAAGTGTTCGTCCTTTGCAGCTTCATGCTGCTCTGCCCTCTTCGCTTGGCATGATGCTGTTTAGTCAAAATCAACAGTTCATCATGTATTCAGAGTCTGGAAACCTGACTCCTCAAGACTCTTTGATCAATGGTATGTCCAACTATGAGATGGACAAAAACATACCTCCTGTTGAAGTTGGTACCAACATTTACTTTGTCAGTAAAACACCAGCCTGGTCACGTATTTTCTCTTACACCCTACGTGGTCTACAGAATCCACCACAAGTACTTGACATCGGAAAAGTAGTTTCCCAATACATTCCGTCTTCTGTCACTCACATGGTGAGTAGTCCTCAGAATTCATTCGTTTGTCTTTACGGTGAAACTGACAAGACACTCTATTTCTATCGTTTCTATGACACAGGCGAGCGTCAGGAAATGCAAGCTTGGTTTAAGTGGACTCTTCCTGGTTTTCCATTGTCTATCAATGTTGAGCAGGATGTGATGTATGCAGTTATTCAAGCCGGTAACAAGTACATCATGTGTAGCTTGAATATCTCTAGCACTCCTAGCGAAGCTATCGTTACTAGCTCTACTGGTAATGCAGTCAATCCTTATATGGATTTTTATGCTACTGCTGCCAGTGTGACCTCACTTAATGGTGGATCCAGAATTAACCTACCTTTTGATGATATTACTGGACTTGATCCTGTTATTCTAGTCAAGGGTTCTGGCATTAATTTTTCGAATATTAGTGAATCTGGTTTCACTGCTCCTGTTACTAAGGTTACGAGTGGTGGTTCTACATACTTTTATCTCCCTGGTAAAGATCTAAGCAGTCAGGCTAGCGACGTTGTTGTTGGTTATAAGTTCGCGTATGACGTGACTCTACCAACTATTTACTATCAACAGACACCTGAAGGTTCACGTGTTGACTATGCAAGCTATCTTACACTTAATCGTCTCAAGTTTAGCTGTGGTGAAACCTCTAACTTTGGTCTGAAGCTCCGTGTTCAGGGTATTAGGGGTGATCAATTCACTTTCACTGGTGATGGTAGTACCACAACATTTACCTTGCCATTTACTCCGGACGATAGGAATGACGTGGTTGTCAAAATCAACGATGTTGCCTCCACTGCATTCACAATCAATGACGCCGGCAGCATTGTCTTTTCATCTGCGCCTTCTAATGGCTCGTCTATTTTAGCTTATGAAGATTATGTCTTTGCTGAGCAAAATGCTGCTGACGTTGACTACTACTTGGCGGATGACGTAGCTATTGAAGGTGAATCTATCTACACATTCCCTATTAATCAAAGAAACAAAAACGTGGAAATTAGAATCTTTAACAATACACCATTCCCCATTTCTTTGAGCTCAATGGTTTGGGAAGGACAGTATTCACAACGCTTCATTAGGAGGGCATAAATATGAATACCGGACTAAAAATTACTAATGTCGCTTCAAGCACTCTCGCCGGTTTTTCTATGGGTGCTTCTACAGGTATGCCTCATGTAGCTGGTATTGGCGCTGCTGTTGGTTTTGTCAGCGGTCTCTTTGGTGCCTTTGGTGGCAGCGGTGGCGGAGGTACTGGAAAAGGCATCGGTAAAAAGACAAAAGAGGCTATCCGTCTTGAAAATAAATACACCTTAGAGCAACTTAAAAAGGATGTAGCACTTGCTAAACAGGCAAATGAACGGGCTGTTGTTCTTTATAACGACCTCCGTGACGCCAAGTACGAACAAGAACTAAAGGATTACGAGCTTGCTATTGAGCAACGCAATACAAACTATAAGCAAGCCAAACGCCTTTACAAAGATAGTGTCAAGGCATTTGATGAGACTGTAGAACTGAATAATATTTCAGCGTCTATGGCGATGAATGATGCGCGTCGTGTGTATAACGATCGTCAGCAAGATCTTAATAACCGTGCCCAGGCTTTGCAGCTTGAGCTTTCTGTTGGCAAACAGTCATTCGAAATTAATAATGCTTTGATTAACAACCAGATGTCAGCTTCTATAAGAGATGCTGAATTAAACGGTGCTGCTATCAATCGCCGTCTCCGTTCTGCTGTACGTGAAGGCAGGAACGCAATTCAAGCGTCTACTCGCGCTTTTGAGTATGCCACGACAGCTGCCGCTAATGAACTTGCTATCAAAGGTATTCAATTAAACATTGATAGTCAGATGCTTCAAAGTGAGATGGCAACTCTCAAAGGTGAAAAGGACGCCATCATTGCATCTGCTCAACTCAAAGAGCAGGATGTCCTTAATTCTTTGGATAACAGCATCGCAGAAGCTGACTTTGCACAACAAACCCTCCAGCTTGCACAAGATGCACGCTACGCAGATGCAGCCATCCAAACGGATCAACTACGTCGCCAAGGTCTGCTACAACAGGGTGCGCAGATTGCTAAAGGTCAATCTGGTAGATCTGCTGCGAAGTCTGTCCAGGGCATTACTTTTGCAAACCAACAGGCTCAAGCTCTTATTGCTTCATCTATTGTCCGAGCTGACGCTAAATTTTATATTGACAGAAGTAAGATTGCACAAACACTTGCTTATGCACGTCAACAGGGTCAGTCTGAGCTGAAGTCAACCGCTATTGGTCTCGACAAAGCAGAGGCTGAATTCCAAGCTGCTGGACTACGTATGGGTGCCAAGAGATCTGAACTTGGAATCCGTTCTCTTGAAGCCGATATGGTTAAAGATAAATTAAACTTTGAAAAGAATGAAGCTCAAGTCAAGAATCGCCTTATCAAAGCTGAAGTTGGAGATGCAAGGGCTTTGGCTCGTATCGACCTAAGTCGCCTTTCTAATCAAATTCTGTCTGCTCAGGCACAATCCCAATCACAGCTGGCTAACAATGCATTGCAGCAGTACAACCTTGAACAGCAATCTAAGCTCTCCTTTGAGTCGCTTGCTTATGCAGGTCAGTCCCTCAAGGATGAACTGAAGCTCGGTAAAGAACGAATCAAGTTTGATCAATTCTTGGCTAACCGCGCTGCAGCATCTCAGGTTCTTGATGAACCGAAACTACCTGAACTTATCGGTCCCCCGAGCAAAGCACCTGATCTCGTCCAGCAACCGCTTCCCGATATTGATTGGAAGCGTATTGAAAAGATGATGAAAAAGCAACGTAAGGCTAAGAGATCTTGGAGTCCCGCAGGCTCTTCTGATTTTAATCAGTTCATGTCCAATATCAATAACATAGCTGAACAAGCTATAAACGTAGCTAATAGCTATAAGGGTGCTCCAGATGTTATGCAAACCCAAGATTACTTTTCAAGTAATGTAATGAGGGACGCTATCCAAGGTAATTCTGCTGCAGCTTACCAGCAACCCTCTTTCAATCTCAGTGCTCCTACTTCTTATGAATACCAAGGACCTGATTTCCAGATGCAATCTAATATTTTTGATGCCGACTATAGTGCTGCTGGATTTACTGATAATGCTTCTGGTTTAGCTAGCACTGATATTAACTATCAAGTACCTACACCGACAACCGCACCATAATTAATCTATGGCACAACTATTCTCCGGGTACGCCCAACAAAGGGGATTTAAACCTATCTCTACTGCCGGTCGGAGTAGAGCAATTGTTAACTCGCCTGATCTAGCTTCTGTACGCAGTATGGAGCAGGCGAGACAACTCGACCGTAACAATGCGGTCAATACACATGAGATGCTCCAAGAGCAGTTTCGTATTGACCAACAAGCTCGACAAACCTTTCTTGATCTAGAGACCCAGGCAGCAAATCTTGAGCGTAATGCCAAGATGGAAAAGTTCAATAATGAAATTGAACGTATGCAGATTGAAGCCAAGGAACGTACCCAGTTGTACGAATCTTTGGCTGACATCTCATCTACTGCTGCTGACATCCTTGTCAAAGAAAACGAAAAGCGTAAGAAAGCACAGCTTGAACTTAGCCAAAACCTTGTCCTTCAATATGGTCTGAATGGTGAAGAGGTTCAAGAACTTCAATCTTTAGAAGGTGGTCTGCTTGACTATGAAGCTCAGCAGACACCCCTTATTCACCGTTTGAGGCAGCAGGGTGCATCTGAAGCTGACATCAATACTTTGATGCAGAGTTCAGGATGGAATTCCTATGGTGCCGCTCTTGGTGCTGTTCAAAATGCAGGTCGCAATTACGACCTGTATCTCACCTCTAAGCAAGATGAAGATGTCACCATCAATGGTGTCCCTATGTCCCTTGCTTCTGCTGAAGCTCAGGGTGATGTAGCTGCAATTGCTGGTATTTTTGACCGCCATCGGATGAACTACCTTCGGGAGTATCTTCCTGGCTATGACCCTGCTTTTGTTGCTAAGCACGCACGTGAGCCTATGCAGCAGGCTGAAAGCCGTCGCAAGCGTAGTCTTTCCACACGTATGGAAACTACGGCACGTGAAGGCAATCGTGCCAAAGAAAAGCAAAACCTCGCTATTGAACTTGGTCTTGATGGCACTCAGCCTGAACAGTTCATGAAAATTGTCAGGCGAGAAGCTGGTGGTCTTGATAGTGACACCCTTGGAACAGTCTTTAACCGTAAGACTGAACTCCTTACTGAAATGGTCAAGGATGGTGTCATTGACCCTCGATTTGCTGAAGGCATTTTGTCTTCTAATGTCTTTGCCAAACAGTTCGGTCGTGAAGCTCGGTTCACTGAAGCTTTTCCAGTTAAAGCCGCAGCACTGAGGGCTGCTATTCAAGAGCAAGATGATGAACGTCTTCGCATTCAGAATAACGCTGTAGCTGAAGAAAAGCGTCGTGGTGAGCAGATGACGCGAGCAATCATTGCTGAGTACGCAAATGATGAATCTAAGATGACTATAGAGAACATCACTGCCGCTCAGCGTGCTGTTCTTAAGACTGGCAATCTTGATGGTGCTAATAAACTTGCAAAGCTCATCCCTCACAGTACTGAAAAAACTAACGATAAAGAGTTTGATAGTTACTGGACTAAGCAAAAGGCACTTGGAAACTTCCCAACAAACGAAGACATTGTCTTTGGTGGATTGTCTGATACCAAGATGACTGCTGAGTTACAGCAACGCAAAGCCTTTGAAGAAACAGGTCTCACTACCGATGTTGTCAAAAACATTGATAAGCGTATTGAGTCATTGCTTCGTACCCAACTGGGTGAAGCCTATGGCAATACCCAACGGGTCCTGCCTGAAAGCTATTACGCAGCATTTAATGCAGCTAAGCAGCAGGTACTGCAAGACTTCCGTGTTGCCTACAAAGGTCCTCAAACAGGCATGGAAGCTGAGCAGTATGCAATTGGTGAGCTGAAAAAAGAATTACAAAAAGAGAATGGACAATACAAAGTTAATGTTATTGGTGAAGCGACTAAAGATCGTCGAGGTAAGTCTAAGTACAAGTTTGATCCTGGCTTTACTAACTTTATGGGGATTGAACCCATTAAAAAAGAAAGCTCCCTGCCTGCAATCGTAGATGCTCATGCAAATGGAACTGAAGCGTTCCGAAACGAGTTGTTCGTTGATTCTGGTAGGGTCAAAAATATTGTTAGTAATTTGAACAGTGGAGTCGCAAAGCCTTACCCTTCTGAATTTTTTGCTATCAATAAATCCTTAAAAGGTAAAGTTCCGATGTCTGAGATCATCTTGGCTCAGATTGACCAAGCTCGCAAGGAAGATCCTACAATTCCTGAGTTGAAGCCTGAAGTGAAATCTATTTTCCAAAAAGCTGAGAAGGTAGTTTCTCCAGATATTTTGAACATCATTCAACGTTACAACACACCAGCAACGGTTGATCGTGGTCTTGTTTCCTCCGACATTCCTGCCATTTATGACCGTAGTAATCCTTTTGTAAGTTTCGGTCGCATGATCGAATCTACTGGAAAAGTTAGGCCTGACATCATCCCTACATTCCTTGCTGTTCTTGCTGGTGAATCTGGCTTCGACCCAACAATTGATACTGCAAAGTCTGGTCTAGACCCTTATAAGCGTAACGAGTATTCCATTGGACTACTCCAGGTTAATACCAAAGCTCACATGGATAAGCTTCGTCGTCTTGGTTATACAGTCGATGATCTACGCAATCCTGTCAGAAACCTTGAAGTAGCAATGCTTGTTTATGAAGAGTGGATTGATGTACGCATGAAGGAATACGGAGACACCCTTGAAGAAGCTCAAGTGAATGCGCTGGATCGATGGGGTGCTTATTCAAACGGTAGTTACCTCAATTACCTTCCTGATGCTTTGGCTACTTGGACTAAATATAAAGGTCAAGCCTCATTACCTGTTTGGCAGCAAAGCTGCAATATGCACCCTTTAGCAAAACAATGGTGTGATAACAATCCTGGAGTTTGGAACCGATGAATGATTTTGAACGGGAGGTAGAACAAGCCCGACAAAATAACCTTGAACGACAAGAACAACTAGAACTACAAGAAGCTGCTGAAGCAGAGGTTAGGGCAGCTGAAGAGCAGGAATACATCGACGATGTAAGTTCTGGAGAAAAGCAAGGTCCTACTCTCGAACCTACTGCAGGTGAACAGGCTAACCTTTCTGGTGATTATCGTGCTGATAATCCTCTTGATATTATCCTCAATAGTCAGGCTATTGCAGCTGGCGGTTCTGTCCGTAATGCCGAGCAATACGAGTCCTCTGATGATCTGAACACTCAGAATGTAGAAGACTTCGTTGCTGATCCTGTCAGCACACTTGCCGCCAAAGGATCGCTCGAAACTCTTGGCAATGCTTTGGGTATTGTTCCTTGGCTTAAACCAGTTGACCAAGCTATTGATAACGCTATTCCGGTAGAGAATGATCCTACTGAAAAGCTTATTCGTGATGTTGGTGGCCTGGTAGTTCCCTCATTGATGGGTGGTGCAGCCATTTCTGGCCTTGGTAATGCTGTTTCACTGCCTTCTAAATTGAAGGTTGGTGCCGAGCTTTCTGCACGACTTGGTCTAGAAGCTGGTATTGCCTACTCTGCAGGTTCGTCTCAAACAGACGAGAATATTGCACAGACTCTTAACGAAACATTTGGTCTTTCTATTCCCAATGCCACTAACGACGATGATGCACCCAATGTTCGACGTAAAAAACATGTCTTAGAAGCAGCTGGTTTCTTTGCACTAGCGGAAGCATTGGGTCTTGGTCTTAAGTTCGGTGCATCTAAGCTTCGCAACCTCCGTGGCACTGACGAAGTGTCTGAGGAGATTGTCCAGAAGGCACCGCAGGTAGATCCAGAATCACCTCTTGAAAGTGCTTACAAGATTGTCACCGATGAACGTGAAAAAGTCTTCAATGAAGAGATGGTCCGTCGTCTTGAAGCTGGACCTGGTTCTATTGGACCCTTTGGTGATGACATAAGCAGTGCTGCCCGAACAAAGGCAATCACTGATCTTGAAGCACCGCTTGCTGAAGGCGGAACTGTTCCCAACATGGGTCAAGAATGGCATGATCCCTTTATACATAAATACACGGAACCGCACGAAACTTATGTTCCTAATGCTGGCGCTAATGCGTTAGAAACTAAGGTTGATATTGCTGAGGAGGTTTACAACCCTAATTATCCAATCAATGGTCGTGCTGTTCCCCTAGCAACTGAATCCTTTGAAAAGAAGTTCATGGGTATTACAGAGGCTGGTGATCGTAAAGATGCTCTTGATGAGCTGTTCAACACGGTTGCACCTTCTGTAGATGCTATCCGTGAAGGTCAAACTAAATACACCGCTGAACAGATTAACCAAGCCGTTGACGTGATGGTTGATCGAATCTTTGATGACAGCCTCTCGTTTGCTGAGTTTGAAGATCTTGTCTCCGACATGCGTAAAAACGTTTATCAAAGTCAAGAATTTCTTACTGAAGAGGCGTTCTTGGTTTCTGCAAATGCGTTTAAGAAGGCTTTCTTTGAGATGTTCAACCCTAACAGTAAGCGTGCTTCTGCCTTACTTGTTAAGGATGCAGCTGGTACTGCTTCTGACTTGGGTCGAGCCATTGATCTTATTCCTAATAAGAACACTGCAAACCTTCAAGCTAAGATGTTTGAGAAGCTTGAGTTGATTGCTTCTGAGATTCGAGCCAATCAATACATCGCTGGTAAGTCTCTTGAATACAAGAAACTTGTCAAGAATGCGGATAACCCTAAGCTTAATAAATTGGCTAACAGGCTGCGCGGTAAGCCTGCTGATATTGCTGAATGGATGGCTCAGCAGGCTGATGAGTTTGCTGCAGGATTCCAAGATGCCAAAGCAAAGGGCTTACAGACAGTGCAAACTTATAAAGAGATTGCAGAAAATAATCCTGAGTATCTAAAGGTGTTTGCAGAAGCTGTCGATCACACCAACGGTAAGGTCGATACGCTTGCCAAACTAAAGGCATATGCAGATAAGAACATCGGTGCTTTGAAAGCAGCTTTTGTTCAAGATGATGAAGCACCTAGTTGGTTCATTCGTGGTCTTACTGGTGTGCGTTACAACTCGATGCTTGCTGGTAAATCAGCTATCAATGCCATGGAAGGCAACGTCTTAGGTCTTGCTCTAAAGCCTTTGACTGCAACCTTGGGTGCTGCTGGTCAACTTGATGGTGGTCAACTGCAAAAAGCAATGGCTACCTATGGCGGTATTTCTGAAAACTTTAAGCGTGCTGCTAGGCACATGGTTGAAGAGTGGAAGTTTGCTGTTTCCAATCCTGAAGCTGCAATGATGAAAGGTCGTCAAGACTTGATTCAAAAGCAACTTGATAACTTTGAGATCATGGAACAGATGGCTGCGGTCTGGGCTGAAGAAGGTCTGGGCGGAAAGGTCATGATGTGGAACATGAGCAAAGCACTTAATGGGTTCAACAACAGCAGGTTCACACGGTACGGCTTGAATGCAATGTACGCATTGGATGGTTTTACCAATTCAATGATTACGTCCGCCAACGCCCGTGCCAAGGCATATGATGAGCTTATCCTCAACCGTAATAACTACGCATCTAAAGAAGCATTCAATGAAGCCTTCAAAGCCAAGCAAGCTGAAATCTATAGTCAGTACTTTGACGATAACGGTGCTTTAAAAGCTGAACTGCCTGGTAACGTTAAGTACCAAGCGGGTGAACTTGAATTCAACCTTGATGATTCGCTTGCTACCCAAGTAACTAAACTCACTGATAAATCACCTGTGTTGAAAGCATTGTTTGCTTTCCCACGTACAGGCATCAATGCACTGAAATACTCTTGGTCATTTAATCCTGTTGGTGGTGTTTTTGCTAACGCTTCTGGTGTTGGCAAGATGGGTGCTGTTTTTAATGCCAAGACAGATGAGCAGATTCTTGCTGCACTGAAGATGCACGGTATCGATGAACTTGATAAAGCCGCCTTTGCTGCTTTGAAGAGTGAGTATATCGGTCGTCAAATGGTTGGTAGCACTGTTGTCACCTTGGCAGGTATGTGGGCTATCGAAGGTAATCTCCGTGGTAACGGTCCTTCAAACGCACGTGACCGCAAAGCTATGGAAGCTATCGGCTGGGAGCGGAACACTATTCGCAATCCACTGACTGGTAAGTGGGTCAGCTATGCCAACCGTGAACCCTTCACTTCAATGCTCTCCACTGTTGCAGACATTGTTGATATGGGTCGTCGTGTTGACCAAGCTACTACTGAACAATTCTTCCAAAAGGCTGTAGCTGCTATTGCTGTTGGTCCTACCTCCAACACCTTCCTTAGTGGTCTCCGTCCATTGGCTGCCATGCTTTCTGGTGATGCCGGTGAATGGAATCGCTTCGGTGCTAACACTGCAACCTCTATGGTTCCTTATAGCGGTGCTATTAGTTCGCTTAACCGTGTTATCACACCACAGCTCAAAGATGTTCAGAATGACATCCGTGAGTACGTCAAGAACAGGTATAAGTTCCTTTCCCCTGGTCAAGAATACCTAGTAGATCTGCTCGATGTTTACACTGGTAAACCCATTGACCACACCGACTTCTTTACTGCTCTTGCAAATGAAGTTGTTCCTTTCTTTAACACTAATACAGGTGAGGAAGACTTCCGCTTTAAGCTTATTGAGTCTGGTTGGAAGGGTATGCCTTCACACCAAACTAACCCCTTTACTGGCTCTAAGATTCATCCTGAAGAGCGTTTCTTTATTAATAATTGGGTTGCACAAAACTACCCACTACGTCAGCGCGTAGAAGAACTCTTTGATCCTGACACTGATGTCGGCAAACTCGGCCTCCAGTCCTTGGAAGAGTATCGACTGACACGTGGTCAAGATACCCAAAAGCAAAACCCAATTAAAGACATCTTCCTTCATAACCGCTTGGATGAGATCCACCGTGAAGCTTTCAATATGGGCTTTAACGAACTTCGTAAATCCTACGAAGAGTTTGAATCAATTGGTACTTTGAGGAAAGCTGCAAAAGTTGCTAAAGAGCAAGGTGATGTCCTAAGAGGCAAATCCTTGTCTGATAAAGCAACTGAGATCGAAGAATCATATCTCACCCGTATGCGTCAAGATTTCAAAAACAACCAACAGTAATTTACTTAGCAAATGGCTGTAACTGAAAATCTTTATACAGGGGACGGGTCTACCGTCCTCTATTCCTTCACATTCCCATATCTTGCGACCACTGACGTTAAGGTTTCTCTTAACGGGTCTGATACAACTGCATATTCTTTAGCCAACGCTACTCAAGTTCAACTTAATACTGCTCCTGCATCTGGTGTTGCTATTAGGGTTTACCGTGACACCTCTGATGCTTCACTCACTGCTGAATTCTTTCCGGGTGCTGCCATTAAGTCTACGGACCTCAATAACAACTTTACTCAAAACCTGTACGTCACGCAGGAGTCTAACGACATTGCAGAGAAAGCTACCACTACTGCTAACACTGCAAAATCTACTGCTGACAGTGCAACCACTACAGCTAATGGTGCTGTTACTACGGCCAATGCCGCGTCTGCCAGTGCTGCTTCTGCAGTAACTACTGCTAACACTGCATCTACCAATGCAACTAATGCTGTCAACACTGCAAACACTGCATCTACTAACGCTACTTCAGCTGTAAATACTGCGAACACAGCTTCTACTAACGCTTCTACAGCACTGTCTACAGCAAACACTGCCAATACCAACGCCACTACTGCGCTTAACAACTCTCGCGAAAGTGATGGTGCAGGTGGTTTTACTAGCGCTATCTCAAAAGCCAATACAGCAATTACGACAGCAAACACAGCATCGTCTACAGCGACTACAGCTTCAACTAATGCTAGTTCTGCTGTAACCACTGCTAATGCTGCTTCCGCGACTGCTACAGCGGCACAAAATGCTGTGAACGCTGTTGTCTTGTACGACGCCGTTACCAATGTCTCTAGTATTCCTGGCTCACCTAGTGACGGTGATCGGATTGAAGTTGCAAATTCCACGGGTATCGAATCATTTACGCCACTTGCTGGAATCCCCTCTGGTTTTACTGGTAACTCGCAACTTGCTGTACGTCTCAACTACACAAGCTCTGGTAGTACTTGGAATTGGGTTGACTACAGAGCACCCGACCCTGACGCCAGGTATTTCACTAAGTCTGCTGGTGACACCAATACAACTAATATCTCTACTAATACCACCAATATCGCTACCAAGATGCCTTTGGCAGGAGGTACATTCACTGGTGCAGTCAACTTTGACGATAATGTCGTCATCAAAGGTGACACAACCAACGGTAGTGGCAAGCTAACGCTTAACTGTGAGAACAACTCTCATGGTGTCAACATTAAAGGTCCACCGCACAGTGCTGGTGCTACCTACACGCTTACGTTGCCTGACGACACAGGTACTAATGGTCAAGCTCTGACTACAAATGGCTCTGGTGTGTTGTCTTGGTCATCACTATCTGCACCTGTTGCGAGTGTAAATGGCAATACAGGTACTGTCGTTTTGACAGCATCTGATGTTGGTGCTGCTACTACCGCACAAGGCACTCTTGCGGCTAGCGCACTGCAGTCATCTGATATTGGTGTATCTATACAGGCTTATGACGCCAATCTTCCTTCTGGTAGCACTATCTTGGTTGATGGTGATGTTGGTGTTGGTGTACAAGCTTATGACGCTGATACTGCAAAGACTGACGTTGCTCAATCCTTTACTGCTGCACAGCGTGGTTCTATCACTACGTTGACCTCTGGTGCGACTGTAACGCCTGATTTTGCTGCAGCTAATAACTACACCCTGACCCTTGGTCATAACGCCACCGTTGCTAACCCTACAAATCTGACTGCTGGTCAATCTGGGTCCATCTTCCTTGTCCAGGATGGTACTGGATCGCGTACGGCTGCCTGGGGTTCTTATTGGGACTTTGCTGGGGGTACTGCACCGACGTTGACGACAACGGCTAGTGCTGTTGATCGTATTGATTATGTCGTTCGTAGTTCTACCTCTATTCACGCAGTCGCTACCCTTAATTATTCATGAGTGTAATT
>CEPN01035384.1_pt1 | contig 14338 bp, 14 predicted proteins | sample 530391 | NCBI WGS metagenome assembly CEPN01 (sample SAMEA2620027, study PRJEB7988) | marine metagenome | isolation source: saline water (ENVO:00002010), including
TGAGAGCAGCTTTAGCTTGAGCTACTTGAGCAGGGTCCCCTCCTTGATTGGCTTGAGCAACCGCCACCTGAGCCTTCGAGATAGCCCCATCTAGGTCTCCCTCCCCTAAGTCTATCAGTGCTCGTGCTGTGCTCCCTGATGCGTTGTCTCTACTCTGTTGTAGAGGTGGGAGTAAGGCAGCTGATATGCCAGTAGTAGCACCTTCAGCCACATTATCTATTCCGAATGCCTGAGCCTCTGCTGTGAGATCCTTAAGACCCTCAGCTCTCTCTGTGTCTGTTAGGAACGGATCATTCTGTAGGTCGAGGAACTTTTGCTCTAGTTCTTTTCTCTTGTTGAGATCTCCTATCTTGAAGTCTTGCTCGTTCTTCTCCCTTGCTGCTCTAGCCTCTCTGTCATCGATCAGACTTAATGTGTTTAGTCTGTTCACTCTAGCGTTTTCCTCAGCTAGATCGAGCCTTCTATCATCACGAGCAAGACCAGCGAAGGCTAGTTCTCTACGCTGTAATCTACCAGCACGCTGCTCAGCTAGTGATGAGTTGAACTGGCGATCACGTTGAGCGAAGTTCCTATCATCTTCAAGGACACCACGATCAAAGTCTCTTCTATCTCTGAACTGATTTTCAGCGAAGTTTCTGTTATCCCTGATAGTGTTAAGAAGCTGACGCTCTTGCGTAGCTTGAAGATTAGTCTGATCCCTAGCAGCTTGGAAGGAGTTCTGGAGTGACTGACTGAACGTAGTAGAGGTCCTATCCAGAATACTCTGTAGCAAGTTGTTGTTAGGTCGTGATATGATTTGTCCTTGTGCGATAGCCATGACTTATTTTTCTACTATGATTTCTCGGAATCTCTCCCCATTAGTATTTGAATTAGTTGTAGTAGGTGCTGTTCCTTCTCGGTCAGTGTTCTTGGTCGGAACCTTACCACCGTGGAGTGCTCCAGAGATAGAGCTGATTACTGGTTGAAGCAGTGAAGCGAAATCAGGAACGAAGGCATTAACCAAGTTACCTCTCTGTGCTTCCTGACCTAGCACCATCCCGATCTTGTTGAGCTTAGTCTGAATGCTTGCTAGTGCAGTGGGGTCACCAGCTGCTGCCAAGTTGTTAGCGTTCTGTAGAGAGTTCTGAACCAGCTGAGTTGTGGTTAGAGCAAGAGCAATCCTACTCTCTACCGTATTCATCATGTTCTGGATACTGAACTGTCTCTCGACGGGTGATGCAAGCTGAGCTACTTGTAGCTGCTGTGCTCGCTCACGTCTGCCAGTTGCTTGTGCATTTAATCTGCTTACACCGAGATCTCGGAACGTCATCTTGCAAGTGTTACCGATGCGTCCGTTGAGTGCTGCTTGCTCAGCAGTGTCGGTCAAGATGTTTGTCACATCATCGACAGGTATCCTACCTTCCATGAGATCCTTGATCTGGATCGACCCTCGGTGCATGTTCTCATGGAACGCTGGATCAAACACAGCAGCACGAGCAAGATCATTGTTCTCGTTCAGCCTATTGATAGCTGTCATCAGACGGTCAGCAGCTGGCACGTTCTGTAGATTCGCATTGATTGTTTGGTATTGCGTCTCCAGTGGATCGACAGGTTTGTAGATGGCAGCATCTGGGACACTGCCGAAAGCCTCAGAGAAAAGGTTAGAGGAGCGGCACGCCTCGATAGCAGCACAATACTTACTGACTGCTGCGTCGATAAGTCCGATACGCTTGTTAGCAATATCATCGTGAAGATCTTTCTGCTTCTCGATGATGAGGATGGTAGCCGCCGCTTGAATTGCGGGTAAGGCTAGACTTGCTGCTGCTTCTGATGATCCTGATGACATTTTACTTTAGGTGTTTGACGTTATGGATTTCCTGCTTTTTGTATCCGTTAGATTTCCAGAGAGACTGAATACTCTTGGCCCCGTTGTAGACCCATGATGCACCCATTATGGCATCGGACCCATTCGCTTTCGCATAAGACTCAGCCGTCTTAAACATTCTCTTAACTTTATCTTTAAGGTTTGGGTCATTCTCATCTCTAACGAATATGCTATTTATAATTGTTGTCTTCTCATTTAGAACTAAGTTCCTGAAGTTCGATACAAATAACAGACACGTAGGATCTTTAAGATCATCTACCCAAACAGATGCACTATCATTAATAACTCCGAGCTGAGCAGTAGCTATACAGTAGTCAGCATTAGTGCGTGACTCCACTCCACATCTCTTAATGTTATCTTCGATGATACCCTTAATCTTAGGGATCTCATCATATGTAAGTTTTTTAAGCACGTCTGTATCCTGGTAATTTGTTTCTGCGTCTACGCTTTCTTCCGAGAGAAGTGATAGCTGGTCCATCCTGCTGGCTCTTCCCTCTTCTGCGTGAGAGGATACCACGAATGTTGTCCTCCATCAACTGTTTATCGATAGCTGATCTACGCTGCTCCTTAGACTCCTGAGACTCGTAGTATCGTAGGTATCTGGCTGCTGCCTCTAGGACGAGAACGTCTCCTACTTCAACCACATCTATGTCATCACATATAGGAACATACTTCTGGGTTCCTTTGACGTAGACACACCCAGAGGGACATTCAGTGATAACCTTATATCTCCTGAAGCACGGCACTGTGATACCTGGTATGTAGGTGCTGAGAAGCTTATTACCGTTGTCTTGGAAAAGATCAACCTTACCGCATAGATCGCGAGGTAATGTCACTGATTTGATCTGGCACACTTCGACATCAACTACAGCATGTGTATCGCTGAGCAGACTGAACTCTAGGATTTGAGTCTGCCCACTCGTGTCGATCACAGTGACGTTGACTTTCTTTCCTACATCCTCAGATCGATGAGCATACATACGTAGTCGGCTGACCTGACACATATCGTTTTCGATGGGAGAAGTTCCTGGTATGGGAACCACCTCAGTATCTCCTCTGTTCTGGCTCTTCCGCCCCTCTCTATCCTCAAACCATTCAGATCTTAGATCGAGCGGGTTTGTCCCCTCCCATACCGCCATCACTCCGTCCATGTCGATAGGTAGTGTCACACCGTAGTAGGTTTCACAGTTGCCTTGATTGCATGGAAGGATGTATTGACGTAACTTCAAGCAAACAGTGTAGTCAGAGAACAGACGAAGTCTCTGGAAAAGATTATAGAGATTGTTACGATAACGATTTACGTTTTTAACAATCTCATCTCTGTTCCTAACTGTATCCATAAGACCGAGCTTCGGCCCCATGATAACTATAGCCTCTCCTAAAGTAGTCTTGTTCATTACACCCAAGCCTCCTGAGTTTCATCGTAGTTTTTAACCGTGCCGATAGGATTACCACACCCGTCCGTAGGTTGCCACGGATGACAGAGATCGATAGGTTCCTTCTGCGAGTATGTCACCAACTTCTTTCCTTGAGTATCGACACAGAAGTTCTGACGAATCTCGTCAACCTGTTCCTCAGTCAAGTGCTTGAAGTGTGACCCGTTCTTTACTGTAATGTTTAGCTCCATCTTTCGTTTTGTGGTTTCTTAGAAAACTCATAGAGATCATCGGTATCTTCTACATAATCTTTACAAGGAATTGTTTTATTTATCTTACTAGATTTATCTCCATACTCAATCTCAAAATCAAGTATCTCCGCATAGCCTAGTCCGTCAATCCTGAACTGGAACCAAGTCCCTTCTCCAACATCAAAAGGAGTCTTACCAAGATCAATACTAATGATTGACCTATCGAGACAGTCAGGTGAAACTTCCCTCCAAACTTTCCATTCATCAGTCTCATCAGTTCTTACACTAACTCTAACCTTAGTATCTTTATCTACGATAAGATCAAGTCTACCGCCAGTAACCTCAGCAGTCTTAGCCAGACCATTAAAGGTTTCTCTCTTAGTAGTTATCCTCCATTCAATAAGAATATCTTCGTTGTCTCTAACATCTTTAGTCTGACCCTTAACAAACTCTGAGAAATAAATCTTACCGTAAGCGTCAGAAGTAACTCCTCCGAAATTAGAATAGCTGGATGACTCGTCAATGTTACAGAGCTTGTGGAATCCTGCCATCTCTGAGTCGAGTAGCCACAATCCTTCCCATGCGGATCGAGGTGTCCTGTCCTCAGTGTAAGTGTTAGACTGGTTCCATACTACGAGTCCTCTACCGAACGTTGTAGCTGAGATTGTGTTGTCTTGGATCATCCCAACAGAACACAGAACCCTATGGTTGTCTCTCCACTGCCCAACTGTAGTCCCCTCTAGCATATGAGCACTATCACATTCGAGGATCTTGGATACGTCCTGCGAGAAAGTATTGATATACTCATCCTTGAACGTCCCTTCCCCGATGGTGGATTTAAGGAAGTGGATGCCGAACCTAGATCTGAATACATGGTCTCTTGGAAGATCTGCTACTGCGTATCTGCCGACAGCACTGACGCTGTTGAGGATGTGAGATACCTGTCTGGTCTGATCCCACCCATCACGCACCTTCACACCCTCAGCATCATACTGAGTTTCACGAGCAGGTAAGTTAGTGTTGTAACTCACCACTCCTCGGTCGTAGTAGGCTATGATCTGACCTTCGCCGTTAGCTGAGTTGAGTTCTGGCATAACCTCTATAGCTCTGAGCTGACCAAGCTTGGAGTTGGTCGATAGAGGAGGAGCCATCGAAGCTGTCTGCTGCTCCTCCATTAGAAGGATGTCATCGGTAGACTTACTGCCTCGTTTATGGATGATGTCACTGACGAAGATAGCGTAGGGGCCTTGTTGGTGGATACGACCATGAGCATAGATTCCTAGACCAGCTGAGTTGATCAGGAAGTTCTTATGCTCCGTAAAAATGAAGGTATCGTGTGAGCTATGCGGAGATTCAGGACCAAGATCAGGAGTATCTTTACAATACTCAATCTTTTGGAAGCAGCAATCTACCTCACCTCCGATAAGCTCGATGTTCTCTCGTGTTCTTTTGCAGACACGCTCTTCGATCTCCTGTTCTTTAGCATCGAGACCAGGACTACAAATCATCTGGCCGATCCCTTCCCACCATGCGGTATCCGACTTAATAGATTGAATGATCAAATAGTTTTCTGCTTGGTATAGATTGATCTCTACACACTTTTCGAAGTCACATCCTTTGACCTCGAACGGTTTGTTAAACAATCCGTTGAACATTAGGTTTGCGTAGATCTTGCCAGAGATGGCGACCATCAAAGATACGTAAGGATCAGAGAATGGTTTATGTGACAGTCCTCTCGACGGAGAGTAGACTGTAGATCCTTGGAACTGACCTTCACCGATCTCATGGTGATAAACTCCGTCACGAGTCTTAATGCGTCCTTCTTCAAACTGTAAGTTGATAGCCTCTGCTACTTTACCATCGGCAATAAGCAGAGGATCTTTGTGCATGTCAACTCCGTTGAACTCTTGGTTTAGTATTGTTTTATTAGGCATTTTTAAATATCTCGCTTGCGAGTCTAGTGGTTAAGTCGTGACCATTGTGCTTCTCGTATTTGCTAGGAGATGGGAACATACCTAACAAGAAACCTCTTATGTGAGGAGTTGCACCTTTATCGTTGTAGTTTAGTATATCATAAAATGACACATCGAGAGGGACGGTTCCTGTATGATACCGTTGAAGCTTATTGCAGTGACGTATATCGACACTCCAATAGTTTCCATATGCGGTTTCGAAGGCTGTCTTATATCCGAAATCAAAGTTATATACTATGATCTTTAACTTACTTGTCTCATAGAGGTAAGGTGTGTGAGAAGAGAAGTCCATCGTAGTGTGACCCATATGAGCTAACTTGTTCAGAACCTCTCCCTTTCTTCTGATCCACCCATTCTTGTGCTTCATCATAGAATCAATGGCTGGCTGTCTTTTGTTAGATGAATGCTTTACCCATCTTCTAAATGTTTCCCAGTCATGTTTCTTTAAAAGAAAGATGTCATCATTGAACCACAATATTTCTTCAGCTATATCACAAGCCTTGCTCACTGCATCAACATACCCATCCACTTTGATGAAGTTTACCTTATCAGAAATAAAAGGGGGTCTGCTTTCAGATAAAATGAAAACAGGGATGTTCCCTTTCAAATTCTTTTCTATTGATCTCAATGACATTGTTAGTTCAAAGTTACCGTCTTTCTTATTCCCATCTTTAATGGGATATACTACTGCTCTCTTTATTTTTTTCATTATTGTCCACTTCTTATGGTTTTGTTATCTTAGTTATTCCTGAGCCACCAGGTAACTAAAAATGGTTTCATTAATCATCACACGCACAAGGTCCTGTTGATAGCCCTGTCACTAGAGGGAATAGTGCATTCGGGAAGGTTATATCGAGTGCTGGATTGCACGGGTTGTTCATAGGGAATACATCGATGAATGTGCCTGTTGTTGTATCATAAATCAACTCCCACTCTTCAAAATCAACGTCACCACTGATAGTCGCAGTAAAGCTATCTAAGCTACCGAACTCATCGTTACCAGCACACAGACCGCCTTGCCAATTAGGGAAGTCTTCATCAACCATAACTGAACCTTCAGCACCTTCTGGGAACATTCTGTAAACAAGAGTATTGAACGGATCATTTATAGTTAAGCAGAGTTCGTCAGGGAATGTGCAACCTGATGATTCGTTACTATCTGAATCACTACCTGAATCACTACCTGAATCACTGTCAGAACTTCCTATAGAATCAGAAGAAGAGTCTAATGAAGAAGAGTCAAATGACGAAGAAGAACTAAAGCTACTAGAGAAACTTGATGAGCTAGATGAAGAACTACTAGATGAAGAGCTACTCTCAGAAGAATCACAACTACACTCATTCTCTTCAACTACTACTGGTCCTGCTCCCCAGTTAGCATCAGTAGGACAGGTGATAGTCCCATCAGGGAAAGGAACACTGGTATCAAGAATTATCAAAGTCCCCCCTGTAGGTCCGAAAGCTACAACAAAATACTCATCAGTAGGAGATTGAGATACTATAGAAATTCTAGCTTGCTGATCAGGGAAGTTACACCTAGTTCCAGACCACACTGTAGAAGAGATTTTGGTCAGGTTATATTTCACTCCAGAGTATGTTAAACATAGATCCACACATGTATCTGTAGAGCCCCCGCTTCCTTCATCAGAAGATACTGCACTGTCTCCTGATTCTTCACTTGACTCATCGGATGACTGAACAGAAGAATCTTGCGAAGATTCGAAAGATACTACGTCGCTTGATTCTTCGCTGACAAATCCTCCTGATGTGTTAGAACTTTCACTAGCGAATGAATCCTGCGAGTCTGCTGATTGATCACTAGATTCTTCACTTGAAACAGAACTGGAACTAGACGACTCCGAAGAGTCACAAGGACATGGCTCGTCTGTATATTCTACAGTATTAGCTAAGCCCCACCCTACATCTTTAGGGCATGTGATTGAGCCTGTTGGAAAGTCTTCAGAAAGCCTACCATTCCCCGTATTATCATTGATTAACTGAAAGCTACTAGCTCCTGGAGTAAATCCAGAGGTAATATCTAACGTATAGGGAACTCCGTTGCAGTCTTCTAATTGCCATTCAGAGATACCAGGACGAGCGACTACTCTGAACTGCTCACCGTTTACAATCATACATTGAAATTCGCAATCCTCAGAGATACTACTATTTTCGTCTGACTCATTATCGCTCATGTTTGAATCAGATGAAGACGCTGAACTCGAAGAACTTGAACTATCACATGGACAAGGCTGATCGCTAAACTGAACGTCCACGTTCTCCCAATCAGCATCAGTAGGGCAGTCTATAGTTCCTTGAGGGAAGTCTTCACTTACCCCTGCTACTCCTATTGATGTCTGGATGATGTAGAAGTCTAAACCAGGAATGAACTGAACATTGCTTAGGTAGAGAACAATAGGAAGACCGTCACAGTTTTGACCTTCCCATCTTTGAGCTGCTACTCTGTCCACGTCATACTCTACTCCTTCAAAGATAATACACTCAATATTACAATCATCCCCGAAACTTCCTCCCCCTCCCTCACTACTTGTGGAATCACTATCAGAATTGCTGTTAGAGTTACTGTTAGAACCGCTATCAGAACTTCCTGTAGAATCAGAAAATGAATCAGAAGATGACTCAAATGATGAAGAAAAGCTAAAGCTGCTAGAGAAGCTCGATGAGCTAGATGAAGAGCTATCAGAAAAAGAATTGCTGAAGCTGCTACTGAAAGATCCAGAAGATTGTGGATCTCCTCCGTCTGAGCTTTCATCTGCTGGGCCACACCTTGGGTCGAATGTCGGTATCCTTGGATCGGAGCAGAAGAATATCTTTTCACCGAAGTTGGTTTTATTGCACGCCTCGACGAGTTTACCGTCAGAAGTTCTCCAACGGTAAATACCATCTGAATCGGCTGTTAGATATTGTTCTTCGTCCATTTTATTATGAGAGTGTTACGTCAGTAAGTGCAGTAGTCTTTTTGATTGTTTTGATAGAAAACTGGTTCACTCCGATTGTGATGTTATCTGCGTTAGGTGCATCACCAGTCTGGGCAGTTATGGCGTAGACTGTATTGTCAGCAGGGTTCTCGTCTACGTAACGAATGTTAGCAGACTCGTTATCAGTGTTGACTCCTGATGCAGCTAAAAGAATTGGAGATACTCCGAATCCCTTGTATAGTTTGAAGATAGACTTGCCCCCACCCGATGCCGTGCAGAAAGCATTGAAGTCAATTTCCACTCTGTCTATATCTGTTCCTGCTGTAAAAAGAGTTCCTCCGTTCGTGTGAACAATATCTCCCGAAGACCCTGCACCTTGAAAAGTCAGAGCAGTTTCATTAGTAGGATCAAAGCTTTGAGGCGAAGGAGTAGCGGTAGCAATGTAAGAAGAATCTTGAACAAAAGATCCAGAGTCTTTATCGAGAGTAGCACTACCGATGTCTGCTAGAACTCCTGTGTCATTGCCGTCTATAAACCAATTACCGTTACCTCCGATAGTCACTACTGAACCGTCAGCACCAGGATCTCCTTGAGCACCAGGATCGCCTTGGTCGCCTTTAGAGCCGATACCAGTGTCTGTCCCATTAATGAACCAATTTCCGTTAGGTCCGATTTCAGGAGTAAATCCGTTAGTCCCGTTTGCTCCAGGAGCACCAGCAGGACCAGGAGGTCCGACGATACCAGAACCAGGAGTGAAGGCTGTCATTGTCCAGCCTGATACGAATGAATACTGAGCAATGTAGACCTGAGCACTGTTGTCGTTAGGCAGAGGGATGGTGCTCGCTTTCGATAGAGGTTTGTCAGGACACTCTGTGTTCTCTTCATCCTCGATAACCACAAGTCCTGATCCTTTGAGTCCGACTCTCTTCCTGACAGTATCGTTGGTTGGTGCAGCAGTAGCATCGAATCCGATAATCTCGATGCACTCAGATTTAGGTAAGCATCCTTTGAAGCAATCGGGCAGCTCTGATAGAGCTACTGTCTTAAACTTAGCAAGAGTCTTGTCCCAATATCGGATGCTATCCTCGTTTTGGAGACCTGCTATCTTGAACAGCTGACCTGCTGTATTCACTACTACATCAGCAGGAGCGTTGAGTGGAGGACTGGTAGGATCAGTCAATGTCTGGTGAAGATAACTAAGGACAAAGATAGGGAAGCTAGTCTCTATTTTGGCTACTCCGTTATTAATTTGTATAAAACCATTAGCGTCAGATGCAAACCTTACTAGCTTATTACCTACTCTACCAAGAATAATAAGCTCATCTACTTCTCCCTGATTAGTTGAAATAGGTTCACCATCTTGAGTAGGGATAGAAGTAACTTTATTTTTAGAGCAGCACTTATCAGGAGTCTGAGGTGTGTCAGATTCAAATGTATAGGTTGGTTCACTAGAGCAATCGTTATCGCTACAGTTATTACAATTATTGGCCATATCTTTAATCCTTTAGTTATTTTTATTTTATTGGTTAAAGTAGTCCAACTCTAATAATATTGGAACTACTCCTACTTGTGAGCTTCGTGCTGTGTTACTCCACTTTCCGTCTGCGACATATTTACCCTTATCATAATGCCAGGTCCCTGACCAGAGATAAGGTGAGTTTACGTGCTTTCTATACTTCAAGTAGCCTAGACCATTGTATCTTTCGCACTGGTATAAGGATTCCCCCCAGTCAGACCAATCGAATCTATCCATTCTCTTGAGCGTGTATAGAGCATCGTAGGCACTCTCCTGCCACGAGAAGGGTGGTTTACCAGTCTTTGGTCTACCTTTAGGGACCCACCTCGTTCGGCCTCGTAGAGACGAACCCTCGTGCAAGTGCTTACTGAAACTGCCCGTGCTCTCCATATTGTGTAGAGCAGCGATGATCTGCCACGGCACGCCTGTCCGAGAAGAAGCTTTCTTATACTCCTTTTCGTGCAGTCTGATCCTATGCACGGTAGCACTGATCCGTCCTTTCCATGAAGGCTTTACCTCTACAGACGATAAGAGACCATCGTGATGTGGTCTCTTTGATGGTGGTCTAGGTGGAGCAGGTTCTTCCTTCACCCTATTGAAAGGCTGCTGCCCCATCCCCAGAACGAAGATCGAGGCAACAGTTGTGAGTAATCCTATGGCTTGAAGCATATGGCTAGAATTGCAGTTATGGTTAAGCACGCAGCAACGTAGACTTTGACACGGGTGTCAGGACTACATGCTTCCCAGTCTCTTGCGAAACCTCCTTGCTTGTTCCATTTGTTCATAGTCGGGGCGTATCTCGCACGAAGGAAAATTCCTCCGAACAGAGCTATCGTGGTAACGAACAGTCCGTTGGCTACCCAATTCCAGTCTGGAAAAAACACAATGCCGAGTGCTCCTACCAATCCGATGAATCCTAATATCAAGTATCTTTTGTCCATGCTATTTGTTTTTGGTTGGTATTGTTTTTGTGACACGTTTCAATGTCACTGCTGCTGTTTTATTAAGCTCCAATTCTTTGAGCTTCATATCTATCTCATGCTCACGTTTCTCACGCTCGCCCTTTTCTTTGAAATACTTAACTCTCACTTTAATAAAATGAAGAGTATATAATGCTACAGCTATACCGATGAGAGCAGCAATAGTTTTTAAAACTGAGTCTGTTAAAGACCAGGCAGAAGCATTAGCTGCCCAGACAAATATGTTAGCGGCTGCTAATTTAACATACTCTACTGCTGAGGCTAATAATGTTTTGTCGTATGTGTTCATTGTTATAAGAAATCCATGTCGGGTTTAGAGAGAATCTTTCTCATTTTCCTAGCTCCGTTCCAAGTAGCAAACGCTGGGATTAACTTGGGCTTAATCCAAATAGTCCAGATTACCCACAAAACTATAATGCCTACAGCAACCTGACCGATAGTCGCCCAAGTATAGGCTCGGTCCCTTTCTTTGATTGCAGCATCCCTTTCTTTTTTCATGTATCCAGCTTTAGCTAGAGCGTCATTGGCTGCTTTCTTTTGATCGACATAAGCTTGTTCGTGTTGTCCGACTTGTCTATTAACAGCCACAAGGGAGTTCGTTACTTTCTCTACAAGTTCCATTGAAACTACTTGTAAAGCTTCAGTCTCCATCACCTGTTTCTGAGCAGTTCTTAATTCCTTATTTAATTCGGTTACTTCGCTCAGTAGTTTTCTCGAAACTTCGCTCTTAGCTTTAGCACCATTACTATCTATAAACTTAGCGGTAGCATCTATCCCTTCAGCTATGATCTTAGATGTGTTCACAGAAGACCTAACCTCTACTACTTTTTTTACTACCTCGATACCTTTACCTTTAACGTCACCAACAGCTTCACGGGTAGGTTTAAGATCAATAGGATCTGGGTCTACTATAGTGGCAACGGGAACATCTTTAGCACACCCCAGCAACAGCATTACGATTATTATGTTAAGTATATTTTTCATCGGGATGTTCTCTTTAATAATTTCTTTAACAAGTCAGGGAACTTCTCATCGTAGTATTCTAGCCCTAACCATATCTCTCTTATGATTGCTTCTGGTATTCTTTTTCTTAGTAAATCTTTTATAAATTCTATTCTTGCATCTTTTAAAGTTATTTCTAAATCTTCTTGGTGCTCTACTAGATGGTCGTGATAGTTTCCCGAGTCGTCAAGTTCCTTTATTACCCATCTAGGCTATGTCATTTTTATCCACCACCTATAGGGTCTGGGTAAAGAAGCTCCATCATAGAAGCGTTTCTCATCTTCTGTAGGTGACGGATACTTCCTCATAACTTAACTCGCTGGAGGACTGTGAACCATTAATTCCATTACGTGATAGATGGTAGTTCCTTCTGGGTATCCTGCTGCTGCTGGAATTGGAGCGGCTAATGCATCAAACACTGCCCCACTTCCTGCTCCGTCAGCCCACTCAGCCCTGATAAAGTCCATCCATTCTGGATCTCCAAATTTCTCAAACTTGGTAAGCATCGCATCTGTTGCAGCATAGATAATATCAAGCTGAGCCTTGAGATCAAACTTTGAAGCACCCAAGCTAAGGTAGGCAATAGAACGCCTTCTCCTCTTTTCGTAGTGCTCACCAGTTCCGATCTGGTTAAGCTCAACAGTTTCAGTTTTTGACAACTTCACTTCATCGTTGTTGTCAAACCACTCAAAGAATATCTCGATCCATAAGTCACCGTTCTCTTGAGGCTTATCAGTGAAAGTTCTTTTCACTACAGGATTGCCTTCAGCGTCAAGCAGAACGCACTCAGCCTTCCTACCCTTGCTATATTCGGGAGAAGGTGCTCTAAGCCCACGTGTAGTGAAGTCTTGTCCCATTAGAGCAATAGGATCTAAGATAGGTTCTTGTTGAGATGTGAAATACTTCTGGATACGAAGGTTCGCGATCTCATCATTAACCGACTTTTGAAACGCTATTGCATTTTCAATGTCTGTTTTCATCTGATCAATTTCAGCTTCAGTGGCCACATGGACAACACCTTCCTTAAGGATAGGAGTATCTACACCTAAAGTGAATCCATCAGGAAGATCGTATGTCGTTAATGCAGGATCTTCATTGAAGATGAACTGAAACCTAGGGCCGAAAAATGCTACTTTTACACTCATGATGCTTTTGGATATTTATAGATTATAAGTTTGCTTAGCTCGATTCTCAAAGCCCCACTGGCTGAGGTAGACCTAAGACTAGGAACGATTCTATCTCCAGTGCTCAAAACAGAACCTACTTCAAGTGGGATACCAAGCTTACAGAACATGTTGAACTGACCGCTATCTGCGATAGATGAACGAGAGTAACCTTTACCTTCGATTTGGTTTCCAGTTACCAATGTGCCAGATGAGTCGAAGTGCTCAAGCTTACCAATCAAAATCTTTCTTGTATTGTTACTATTGTTGCCGACAACCTCTAAGCAAGCCTCATAAACAGCATCGCTAGCGTCTCCGATAAACTCAATGTCAGGGACACCTAGAACACCCACAGGAGCTACTCTAAACTCAGACAAGGTGTCCTTCTCTTGAACACCTGCCACGACAGTAGAGTCTAGTATAGGCATTGGCTGGAAAAGAGTGGACACAATAGAAACGAATCCTGATACCGCAGCGATATAGAATGTTTGCTTCTGAACAGAATCCTTAGCTCCCGATATTAATGGCTGTGGGAATATTTGCATTACAAAGGTCTCTTGGTTATTAGGATTTCTCCTATATTCAATGTAGCTCCTCCTCCAGATTCATGAATAGCAAAGCGAGGAACGATTCTATAGCCAGCTTGTAGGCTATTACCTTGAGCGGGTTGAGGGAAATCTAGCTTACACCTTGCAGTAAATTCACCTTGGTTGTTTATCACCCTGCCGTAAACAGCGGCAATCACTAAGGGACTAGCGGCAACATTCAATGGAGATGGAACATACATATAAAGTTCACAGAGAACATTTTTCCTTACTGCTCCGAATACAATTCCAGCAACCTCAAGCTCTACAGTATAGATGCCTTTCTCCTTCTTGTTGCCCAGAAACTCAATATCAGGCGGCCCCAGAGCACCAACAGGATTTACAGTGAACTCATCCATTGTGTCGTTGCTACTGATCTCCCCGAAGTCACTGACAATAAAAGGCTGCATCACCGTCGACGTAATATTTTGGTTAACGATGTAGAACTTTTGAGTCCTAGTAATTTTGGGAGGTGAGTTCTGAAAGTTCATATTACTTAAATTCTTGAATGTTGACAGTAACGTCAGATCCACCTTCTCTCGCTATGCTCATAGCTAGAGCTTCTTCTACGGATAAATTGACTAATGTGTTAGCTAGAATTAAAAACCCATCATTAGGTGCAGCAGAATTTCCATCTACTTTAACTCTAACATCCTGCTCTGGTTGTATTTGAACTATAACAGTATCCTCTTC
>CEPN01080472.1_pt1 | contig 14192 bp, 1 predicted proteins | sample 530391 | NCBI WGS metagenome assembly CEPN01 (sample SAMEA2620027, study PRJEB7988) | marine metagenome | isolation source: saline water (ENVO:00002010), including
CTGGTAAAAAAGAATATGAATATTTAGATTCAAAAACTAGTAGGGCTATTATATCTGCAATTAGTGCAAGAGTTATTAATGAACAATTAAAATCTGATAATCCTGAATTTGATATAGTAGAGTCTGTAAAAGAGTCTTTAAATCTTTATAAGAATCTATATAATAATGATACTGAACTTTATAGAAGTTTAAATTCTTCAGATAAAAGAAAATTAAGAGCTGTAAGAAAAGCATTTAATGAATATGGTAAAGATATAGTTGATGGTGTTCTTGAGGAGTTAGCTTTATATGATATTAAGCTTGAAACAGCAGAAGATGAAAATGGAATGTTTGAAGAAGCATTTGGTTTAAGAACAACAAGTGATTGGGATAAAGATGCATCAATGACTGGAGGATTTAGGTCATTACCTTCTTTCCTTAGAAAGTATATAGGAACCACTGTTTTTGTTGATGAGGTAAATGGAAAACCTAAAACAGATATGTTTGGTAATTTGCATTTACCTGTAAGTGATATAGGAACACAGAAGCAAGAAAACGTTTTAACTACAGTTGACTTTGGTGTAGCATATTCAGGTTTCTTAAAAGCATCAAGCGGTCAAACAGATCCTGTTAAAGTAATGCAGCAATTATATTTATTTGGTAAAAATAATCCTCAAACTCAAGCTGTAGTTCGGAGACTTATGGATGATGTTGGTCTTGTTTGGGAAGGTCAACTTGAGGAAGGTATTATTCCAGATAACTTAAAAGACCCTAGTTTATTTCAAGCAATTATAAAAGGCTTTTCAAACTTTAAAGTTGATTATTTATTTATACATAGACGTACATCAGATAACCAGGTATTTACATATAATGCAGCAAATAGGGATGATGCACATACACAAATTGAAAAGTGGTCAGAGGCTTACAGACAGTTAAGAGTATTACAAGCAAATAATCCAGATAAGTTAAATGCTTCTTTAAAAGATCTAAGAAAACTTTTAGGATACTTAGATCCAAATAAACCACAAAATAAAATATCAAATGGTAAGTTAGATGTTCTTTCAAATAATATAGCTAAGTCATTAAAAGAAGCAACCGGTATATCATTAAGTCCACAATATATTGAATTTAGTATTGCTAGTAATATTTTAGAACCAACAGCTAATCAAAAATCTATTATAAATGCAAATTCAGATGTCAAAGCAATAGAGTATGAGGACGTTATGTATTTGAGAAATGGTCTTGAAGAAGGTTCAAATATAATGTCTGAAAGTGATGAGGGTGTTTATAATAGATTAAGACAAATGGCATTGGGTAATGCTCCATTTGATGAAAATATTGGAGCATCAGTATTTAAAAATCCAAATGGAGATTTAGTATATGCTCATCAATTACCAACATTTCATTTAAAACAAATAGCTAAACTAAATGATGTAAAAGGTGCTGGTGAAGTAATAAAACAACTAAAAGAAAAAGATTATTTAGAACAAAACTCTCTTGTAAATAGTCCTTGGTTTAAACAACTTTCTGCAGAAGGAAGATTAAAAGTAACAAGGATTGCGGGTACTAAAGCTAGTAAAAACATTAGACAAGATGATGCTGGTGGTATTGAAGAAGGTTATGATAAAAATGAGACAGGTACTACTTATGGTGAATTAAGTAAAGCTGATATTATAAATTCTTTAGTTAGTTCATATATTGCAAATGTAAATGCTGTTTCAGGAAAAGTTAATGGTGTATTTGCAGAAGGTGAAGAAAGAGCTTTAGCTCCTTCATTATTGAGGGTAATTGAAGCATCAAGTACAGGAGATATGGTATCTCTTCCTGTGATGAAAACTGTTGAAAAAGGTGAAGGCGGATCAATACAACTTACAGATGAAGCATTAACAGCCTATATAAATAATATTCAAGCAGAAGCTAATAGAATTGCTTCTGAACATAAAGGCAAAACTTATGATAATGTTAAAGAAGAAGGTGACTTAATTGCAGGATATAATGCTGATAAGTCAGGACAAAAGTTTGATCCAGATGGCAGAGCATTTAAATTTCATAATACAGGAAATTTATTAACTGCTATAAAACTTAAAAGTTTAGATAAATCCGGTATACCGCAGTTTTTAACTAAAACTGAAGTGTCAGATAGGCTTCGTAATAATAATGAAGGCTCACAAAAAATGTGGATGGCTTCAGATACAGCAGTTGAAAAATCAGGTCATAACCAAAGAGGTACTATAGTTCAAGTTATATTACAGGGAGCTGAAAGTGTAGAGTATACAAATAAGAAAGGTAAAAAAGGTACAAAGCTTGAAGCTAATAAAGGTGATGATGGTACATTACACAATGTTAAGTATTGGGGTAAGATTAATTTTAAAGAACAAAGTGCTGAAGATAGACAAACTATTATACAAGCTTTAGGTAATGCTATAGTGCCACAATCTTTTGAAAGTGAAACTCATACAAATAAAGTTGTAATAGGAGATAAAGTATTTAAAGTAGAATCAAAAGGTTTAGCACAATGGTTAAGAGGTACTGGATCTCAACATTTTTATCAAGTTGTTGAGGAAGCTGGAGAAGTAAATGAAAATTTAAAAGACTTAAAAGGTCAATTAGAAGAAGCAATTAAAGAGAATCCAGATGCATCATTTGATGAACATTTAAAAGCAATTGGTGAATCAAGAGAGAGTTTAAAAAATTATGTTTCTAATAGATTAATAAGTGAGTTTAGACAATTTGATAAAGAAATTAAAGATAGTAAAATTGAATTACCATCATTCTTAAAGACTGGTATTACTAGACCAAAAGATGGAACTACTGATGCCGGTAATTTTGCTGCAACAAATAGAAAGTTAAATCTAATTAAGGATAAAGATTATAACTTAATGCAAATATTTTTTAATGATTGGTTAAATACAACTGCTTTAAATGATGTTATACTTGGCGATCAAGCAATATCATTAAAGGATGCAGTTGATCAAGTTAAAAGGGCTAAGATGCAAAATGCTGCATATTATAGTGCTAAAAGTGATATAGTAGCTCCTGATTTAGGTATTAACGAAAAGGTTAGTAATATAGCATTGTTTCCTACCACAGAACCAACCGCACCTTCAAGACATACAAAGGCTAAGATTGATCAAGCAGATGCTCAGTTATGGATGACACCAAAAGCATTCAAACATATGTGGTTTGGTTTTGGTAAACTAACACCATCACAAAGTGCATTATTTGATAAAGTAATGAAAGGGGAAAAGGTAAATGTGGAAGATATCTATGGTAAGAATGGTGCAGCTAAGAAAGGGGAAATGTTAAACTCTAAAAAACTTGTGTATGGCGATGGTCAAACATTTGTTAAGATGTCTGCATTCATGCTTTCAAAAGAATATACATCATATCAAAATGAAAAAGGTGATTGGGTAGCTAGACCAGATAAAGTAAAACTCCATAATATGAGGGAAAAAATGGAGGCCTATGAAAGAAAGCATAAAACAATTGCTGTATCAGCTCCTCTATCTGCATTAAAAATGATGAAGAAAAATGTCAATGACATTGATTCTATGATTGATTTCTCTGGTGAATTAACTGAAAAGAATGCAATGAATCTTGATGCAGAGTACATGGGCCTTCAAGTATTAAATCCATCTAATAAATTAGAGATAGTTGATCCAACTCAAATTAGAACTATTGTTACTGGAGAACAAGAATTTCCTGATGATTTAACAGTTACATTGCCAGATGGTAATGAGATGTCTGTTCTACAATTAAGATCAGCATATAATCAAGCTGTTAGTGATAGACAAACTCAAAAGTATCTTGATAAAAGAAATTTAATTTTTGATATTGACTATGCAATGGATGAATTACATAAGGGAATGGCAGAAAATAAAATATCTGCAAATCTATTAAGTTATCTTCAATATGCTCAAACATCACTAAGCTCAAGTCAATCATCTAGTGAGTTATTAGAGTTCTTTAGTTTTGATCCAGATACTGGACAGCAAAATTATAATTTAGATAATCCAATAACTAAACAAAAATTTGAACAGTTATTTTTAAGCTATTTTAGTAAGAGTGTATTCTCTGAAAAAATACCAGGTACATCTGCTGCATTAGTTTCAGATTATGGAGTTAATGTTTATAGAAGAGTTTTAAGTGTTGATGAAAATGGATATCCGGATCAACAAGAAATAATAAGATCTGAAGATTTTATTCAAAACTACTCTGTTACAGATTTAGTTCAAGGTAAAGAAGGACCTTTGGACTTTTCAAATGATGATCAATTTGGAAGATTAAAGACTGAGGTTGAAGCTTCAAAGGGTAAGGGTGTAATTATAATGGATAGACTTAGACCTGATATGAAAGAGTATATAAATGGAAAATATACCGGTATAAAATATAGCGAATCAATAATGCCTGCTCATCATAGAGAAGTAATGGAATTAGTAGGAGATACTGGTCCTATTCCTGAAGCTGTTGCAAAAATGTTTGGTATACGTATACCATCTCAAGATAATCATTCTACTATAAGTATAAAATTAGTGGATATGATGCCAGCTTATTATGGATCAAGTATTATTTCACCAAGAGAATTAGTAGAGGTATCAGGAGCTGACTTTGATATTGATAAATTATATCTTCAAATGAAGGAATGGTTTGTTGATGACAATGGTAATTTTAAAGAGTATTCAAATTCTTTTGAGGATTATGTTAGATATATAAATAGTAAAGTAGGTACAAAAGGTACGAGTTATGCAGAGGCTCTTGCAAAATCAAAATTTAATTTAGATAACTCTTATACTGAAGCACAAAAGAAAGAAGCTATAGATGCAGGATTAACAGTTAGATCTTTAAATGCATTATCTGAATTAGGATTACCTATTTCAAAAAAAGAATACAATGCATATGTAAAGAAAAATGAAAGAGCACCTTTTGCAGCTGGATATAATAATGAAATATTAGATTATAAAACAGCTTTGATGAGTCATGAAGGTGTTACAAGTAAAACAGGTGAGAATTCTGCAATATCATATGAACCTGCAGATATAGAAGTATTAACTGATCTTTGGGATGAAATACAAGAAGAAGTTCCTGAGTTAGCTGAATTAGTTAATGAAGATGGTTTAGATGCAAATAACCTTCTTGGTAAATGGAGAGGTTACACGAATAACCATGAAGGTGCAAGATCTATTGGTTCAGCTGTACTACCTAATTTATATTTAAGTTTATTACAAGAATATAATACTAAGTTTAAAAGTTTAAAAGTAGCAGGTGAAGAAACAGGTCCTAGATTTGTATTTAATGGTATAGTATATGATAAATTTACAAATAAGGTAGAGGATGGAATAGATTGGTCAAGAGAAGTTAACGCAGATGGTAGTCCTGGTAGAAGAAAACAATATATTATCTCTGCATTAATTACAGCAATGACTGATAATGCTAAAGAAAGATTAGCAGCTAAATTAGGATTAACTAGAGATTCATTAGGTGGAGTTACAATGTTAACTGCAATGGGTGTTCCAATTAGAACAAGTATATTATTATTTAATAATCCAAATGTTAAAGAAGCATATTATCAAAAATCATTAGATGATTCATTTGATTTACAATCATACTTTAGAAAGAAAAGTCAACAGTATAAAAGAATTGCAAATAGCATAGGTGGTGTTGATACTAATTTTGAATTAACTGATGATGCATTATTAGATGCTATACGTGATCCTGGACCAACATGGGGTAGCAATATAGAGTTAGGTATTAAACTAAATGAAGCTCAAGAAGCTGGGCAAGATTTTATAACTGCAAAACAGTTAGTAACTCAAATGAAAGTTCTTGAAACAATGTATAAGCCGGCTAGATCAAAGAAAAAATCTTCTAAAGCTACTGGTATAATTCCAATATCTTCAGAGTTTTTAAGTTTAGGTACATTAGTGTCTTTATCAAAAGGTATAGGAGGAAGTTTATCAGAAGCTGCTAGAATTGATAAGGCTATAAAAGATTTAAAACTTGATTTAACTGATGAAGCATATTCAAAACTTGACTTTAATGAAAAGCCTTATGTAGATGTTAGAAAAATATTTAAAGGTAAAACTCATCAAGCTCAAACATTAAAAATGTTTCAAGAGTTTTATAATGAATTATTACCAAATGTTTTTATTTCTCAATCAGAGCAGTTTAAGCAATTGATGGCTGCCATTCAAGCAAATGGTAATCCTGCAGCTTTTAGAGATGCTGAAGTTAGAGATATGGTAGAAAGAGATTTGCTTTCATACTTAACTTTAAAGTCTTATATGCATACTACCCAGCAAGAAAAAGATAATAGTTTTATAGGTCATTTATCTAATGATTTACTATATGGTATTAATGGTAAAACAATTGCAGATATAATTGATGAAGCTAGAGAAGCATTGGATGGAAAATATAATTATTTCATTCAAGACTTTATAAAACTAGAAAGAGCAACTGATACTGGTAATAAGACTGGTGTTGACATGGCTACTACAAATACTTTAACTAGATTAACTGACTCTGAGAAGGTAGACATACAAAATGGATTTAAAGAGTTATACAGTAATCCTGAGACAAGAGATTATGCTGTTTCAATTATAAATTACTTAATGGTAAAAGATGGATTGCAACCAACATATAAAACATTATTAGCAGCTGTTGCACCTGCCGCATTAGGTAGATATTTAGATAATATTAATAATGTTAAAGCAGCATTTGCAAGAGGAAACTCTACATTATTTAAAAGTGTATTTGGCTTAGATAAGTTTGAGTTAGGTCAAGACTTTTTAGATAACTACTATAGGTCAGCTAAATCTAGTAGAATAGTACCTTCAGTAGGAGATGACGTTGCAATTCCTGTATTTAATCCTAAATCTAAAGTAAATGTAGCAAAAGGTAATTTTACTGTAGATGAAGTTGCAAGTAATCCAAATACATTATATGTTATATTTGATAATGAAGCTAATGTAGGAAGTGCTAATAGTAAAGCTGTTAGAGGAATGGATAATGTAATTTCTATTAACATTAAAAAATCTGATGCAAATATTCCAGAAAACTTTTATGATCAAACAGAAGAGGATACGGTAAAGCAATATCTTGCAGATAAGGTTAATGAAATATTATCTGAAAGATCTATAAAAGATGATATTGTATTTCAAAGTTCAATTGATAAAGCAACAAGGGATGCACTAAAGAAAAATAGTGAACCTGTATATAATGAGCTTATATCATTAATGACCAATAATTTTAAGTATAATATTGCAGGTTATAAAACAGAACAAGAAAGAGAAGGAGAAAAAATAAATAAACAAGCATTAGAATCTCCTATAAGAATTGAAAAGACTGGAGATAGAAACTACTTGTACATTGATCTTTATAAAGGTATTGTTGCTACTCCTGAAATGCCTAACGCTGTTAATTATAAAGCAGCTCCAAGAAAAATGACAAAAGCAGGTCAAACTAAACTTTTAGAAAATAAAAATCTAATAAGCTCTAGAGGGTTTAAATTAAAAGGATTTCAAATAGATAATAAATATAATGAAGAAGTTCAACTGCCATTTACTGTTAGACATAAAGGTGTACTATACCAGTTAGTTAAAAAGACTAGTAGTGAAAAAGCTCCTATTAATACATCATCTGATATTATTTATGATGGTAGCTCTTTTGCACAAGGTAGTAGTGCAGTTTATGTAGAATTACCTGCGATGGGATCTGTAGCACAATTTGGACCAGGATTTATATTTGGAGAGCAGAAAAAATATTCTCAAGTTAAAGAACTTATTGAAACCGCAAATGCACCAGAAGATGTACCTGCAGATGATTCAACAAATCCAAAAGCAAAAGAACAAAGTGACGATGATTTCTTAAAACAATTTAGTAATAAGGTATCAAGAGAGTATAATGAAAATACTAAAAAAGTTACTTTTACATCTAAAAATAAATCTGCAAATGAGGTTACTGAATCTGATTATAAAAATGATATAGGAGATCCTAATAATGTAATAGATAGTTCTATTGATATAGGAGGTTCTGTAGATACAGCGGGTGACAGTACATTTATATCTGAAGAGTCTGAAGGAGATGGAATGAATGTATCTATAGATGAACAAATAGAAAATTTCTGGGATAGTTTAGCAATACCGCAACTAAGAACACTTAAACAAGCAACTGGTATTGATACTGTAGCAGATATGAAAAAGGAATTTAAGAAACCATTTTATAAAGGAAATATTGATACCTTTATGGAAGTTATAAAATCATGTTTTAGTTAATATTATGGCAAGGTGTATAAATAAAAATTTACAGGAATTTAAGAATATAGCTGAGGTGTTTAAGTCACCTATTGTAGCAAATATTGTTATAACCGGTTGGCAAGACTTAAATAGTACCGATCAAATTCCTACTATTCAACAAGCTAGTGAGTTTGCTAAAAATTCAGAGACAGCATATAATTTAAAAAGAAAAGATTTTGCAGAGGCTGTATATAATAATTTATCTAACAAAGGGATAATAACTAAGTTTAAAGGTAGATACTTTATAGTACAATCTAATAATGCTGTTTATGATCCAGGTATAAGAAAGTTTAATTTAAATAGACTTAAAGGATATCTTAGAGCAAATAATATTCCTTTAAATGTAGTATCAACAGCTGTTAGAGGTAAAGCAATGGAGGTTAAAATACATGATGATTTATTTACACCTTCTGATATTTTACCTGAGTCAAGAAGTTATGGTACTCCTCATACTAGACAAGTAGTAGCTCATTTACTAAAATTATTTCCGCAAGTAAATGTAGAATTTTTGTCTGTAAAAGATGCTAAAAAATTACACGATAAATTACCAGAAAGTCAAAAAGCAAATGTAAATTTTGATAATGTTAATTCATTTTTTGTTAATGGTACAGCCGTCCTTATAAAGGGTAGGGTAACCGATACTACTGCTATAGAAGAAATTTTACATCCATTTGTAGATGGATTTTATACAAGTAAGCCTGAGATATTTAATAGTTTATATAATGAAGCTGTTAAAAACTTTCCTGAACTAAATGCTGGAATACAAAGTGCTTATTCAGATAGAAGAGGATTTAGTGAAAGACATAGACAATTAGAACTTGTTACTCAAGCTTTATCTAGACATTTTAATAATGAATATGAGAATAACCCAACAAAATCTTTTAAAGATAGAATTAAAGATTTTATAGATTGGTTTGTTTCTATTATTGAAAATTTAAGTAGTGTCTTTAATGGTAGAAATATAGATTACTTTAGAGGAGATCAAGCTTTATTAGAACAAGAACAAAGAGAAGATAGATTAGAACAAGAAGATGTTGTTGCAGTAAAAAGAATTAACGTTAATTCAATATCAGGTAATCCAACACTATCTGATATTGCTAAACTTTTAAATACAAGTGACATTGAATTTGATGTCAATGCTGCACCTAAAGTTGATACTAAAGTTAGATATAACTTATCAGAAGAAAAATCAAGAATTTATGATTATGTAATAAAAAGATCTAATGGTATACAACAAGAACTAATAGAAAACTTTTTCTTAGCTGCAAGAGAGACTAATAAATTGGTTGATGAATTAAGTGTTGGAACAATTGAGAGAGATGCAGATGGTAATTTAATATCTCCAATTATAGTTTTAGATGAAGCTACTCATACTTATATGGATTTAACTGATCCATCTAAAAAAATAACAAGTACTACTCAAGCCATTAAGGGTCAAATGTCAAGAGAAAAGCAAGAAGAAAATGATCTTAATCTTAAATTAGGAAATGATTTTGATAAAATTCTTGAAGGTTTAGTAACAGATGTTACCTCTGCAGAATTATTTGATAAAATGGAAATCTTAAATGAAGAGCAGTTTGGTAAAGCATATGCATCAATGCAAGCTTCTTTAGCTGGACTTATGAAAGATAATACGGTGGCAATTCCTCAAGTTGTTGTTTATGATAAAGCAACTGGAATAGCTGGTAGTATAGATTTATTATTAATTGAACCTGATGGTAAAGTTAGAGTTGTAGATTTAAAAACATCTAAGTATAGTAAGAATGATCCTTTTTATAAGACTATCTTAAAAGAAGTAAATGCTAAAGATCCAAACTTTGGAATACTTCCTGAAGATAGCGTACTAAAACAAAAAGGTATTGCAGATTCATTGTCAATAGAGCAAACACATAATTTACAAGTAAATCTTTATGGTAGAATGCTTGAGAATATGGGATATACTTTATCAGAAAAACCTGCAAGTACATATCACATAAAAGTTGATGTAACAGGAAAAGGTAAGAATCAAAAGTTTCAAGGAGAGTTTAAACCGGAAGGTGAAGAGCTCCATAAGATGAGTGAAAATGTACCATATCTAGATGCTATTATCCCATATAATGTAGATGTAGTATCTAAAGAAAGAATTGATGAAGCTAGAAAAGGTAAAGAAGATTCTACTTATGATACTACCTTACCTCCAGATCAACAGAATCCTCTTGATGATGCTCCAACATCTCCTGAGTTTGAAGTAATAACACAAGCTCTTAGAGATTATAGAAAAGGTTTAATAAAAAGACAGGATGCTCTATCAATGTTAAAAGGAAATGTATTCTTAGGTAGACATAAGACTGTTGAACAATTACAAGAATCTATTCAAAACTCAATTAATGTTATTACAGTAGCTATGACTCAAGGTCCAAAAACTAGATCTGCAGTTTATGCTTCACTTATGAGAGATGCTTTAAGACAGGTTGATGAGTTTCAACAATATGTAGAAGATCCAATTAATTTCTCAAAGCCTGAGTACATAAGTTATGTCTTAAATTTTGATGAATTTATAAAAACATTTGAAGGTTTATATAGCTTGCAAAATTCTAAAGAACTTAATAGAACTCAAGTAAGATTAGCTTTTAAGCTTCAAACTAGATTTAATGAGTTGGTTGGCGTGGGTGATAAAGAAGGTGTTATAGATAAAGCTGTTACAGACTATGTTAGAGATACTGTAGCTAGAAGATCAAGTTATAACTTTACAGAAGATCAACTTGATAATATCATGAAGTTAGGTAAAGATATAGGTGTTATTGATTATCAAGCTAGAGATCTTGCAACTACTGCTACATTATTAAATGATGGTACTCCGGATACTCTTCTATCTATAATGGATAAGATCTATAAAGCTAAAAAGCAAGAGTTACTGGATAAAATTGAAACTAGAGAAATGCTAATTAATAAGGCAGCTCAGAAAGTTTTAGAATTATCAACAGAAAAAGATCCTCAAAAGTTATTTGAGTTTATGTTAGAATTTGATAATGAAGGTTTATTTACTGGTAGATATGTTAAAGAGGTTGGAAGTAAATACTATAATATAATGAAAGAATTAAGGAAACCATTATATGATGATAATGGTCAACCTTATCAATATAGAGATGTTACTGATATAAATGAAGCTGATCCTGCAGATGTTGAATATAATATAAGATTAGCTAAAGCTAAACAAAGATATGGTGATTTTTGGAGTGCTGAAACAATAGGTCCTGATGGAACGCCAGTTCATGGAAAATATCATAAGTATACTGATGAGTTTATTGCTGCAAGAAAAAAACATGAATACTTTGTTGCAGTAGGTAGAAATGGTATATGGAAAAGAAAGCCTGAAATATCTGATGCTGCTTGGGGTAAGTATACAGCTAAGTATAAAGTTAGTGGTCTTGAGCAAGAGAGTAGAACTTTTTCTGTTAATGATGCAGATGGAAATCCAACAGGAGCAATTAGAAAAGATGAGCTTTTTCCACAGGTTAGAAAAGAATTTATAGAAAAAATAATTACTGAGGATCTAAAAAGTGAAAAGTATAAAGCAATTCAAGCAGATAAAAGTGCATTAGGTTTAGCACGTAAAGAGTTCTATGATTTATTTGTAGATCTTTATGAGAATCAATTATTAACAAAATTACCTAAAGCCACACGACATCAAATGTTAGGAAAAGTACCTTTGATTAGAGGTAGATGGGCACAAGATCTTAAAGGTAAAGGTAATGTATTTACAAAAATGTATGCTAAAACAAGTAGAGGTGTTAAAAATTTCTTTACTACAACGCAGCAACAAAAGGTTATTCAACTTGATTCTGACAATAATTTAATAGATCAGCTACCTATATTTTATACCGGAAATCCTAGAAGTGATGAGGCACTAGCTGCGATAGATGATCAGATTCAAGCTTTAAAAGATAAAAGACAAAATGGTGATATTAAAATAGAACCTTATAAAAAAGAGCTTGCACTACTAGAAGGGCAAAGAAAAAAGATAGAAAATAAACCATCTTTAGGTGAAGTAAATAAAGATATGGGTAACGGTCTTCTTAAGTTTGCTGCAATGGCTGAACATTATGAAACCATGTCTACTGTAGAAGATACAATGCAAGCATTCTTAAGAGTGTTAAAAAAGAGATCTTATGAAAGTGCTGATAATATTAAAACAGATGTTAAAGATGCACTTGGTAAATTAACACCAGTAGGTACAATTAAAGGTGAAGATTCAAAAACATTTCAGAGAGCTAAGAAATGGATGAATATGGTTTATTATGATAATGATCAATTAACTCAAGGCTTTATAGATAAAGCAGCATCTGGTCTTATTAAGTTTTCTTCTTTATCTTATGTAGCATTTAACCCTTTTGGTAACTTTAATAATTATGTTCTAGGCCGTGTCAATGATAATATTGAAGCAATAGGTGGTAGATTTTATTCTGCTCAAGCATATAAAAGAGCTAGTATAGAATATAATAAAAGAGCGATTCCAGATTTAATCCATAGACTTGCATCTGCAAATCCTAAAGATAAACTTCTTAATAGAGGAGATTATGATCCAAGACTGCCATCAAGTAAATATGAAGCATTTGTTGAATACTATAGAATGATGGATGAGTCAACAGATATACGTGAATCTGGATCACAAGTAGATAGAATCCAAAAATCAAGATTTGCTAAAATGATGGATTGGGGTTATACTTTGCAGGATGCAGCTGAGTGGAATGTTCAAACTAAAGTAGGTATGGCAATGTTAATGGATACTTATATTATGAATAAGAAGACTGGTAAAATCTTGAGTTTGTATGATGCTCATACATTTGATGCAAAAGATAAAAGACCTAAGCTAATAGATGGCTTTACTACTATAGTTAAATATAATCCAAAGAATGTTGATGAAAATGGTAAACCTAAACAAATTGAAGAAATAGGTGAGTATAATGATGAGTTTAGATATGACCTTAGAAATAAAATCCGTGAGGTTAATAAACAAATTCATGGTAACTATGCTGAAGAAGATAGAATGGTTTTACAATCTAGCACAGTTGGTAAGTTAGGAGCACAGTTTCACAAGTGGGTTATGCCTGCAGCTAGAGCTAGATTTCAAAGAGAATACTTTGATGAGAATTTAGGTTGGATGGAAGGTAGATATCTATCTTGGTTTAAGTTCATGGCCTGGTCTACAAAAGAGATGGCAAAAGGTAATATGAAATTCAATAAGTATAAAGATGATTTCTTAGAAGATTATGGTTATATAGAAGATGGAGATGTTCAAGAAAATCAAAGAGCTATGAATAAACTATTTGGTTTCTATAGAACTATGGGAGAAATAGGAATTATAATGCTAACGGTATTGTTAAAAGATCTTTTAATAGCTGCATTCCACGGTGATGATGATGATAGTGACACTGTAAAAAGACTTAAAAATATTGCAATGTATCAGGCAGATAGAACTTATAAAGAATTAATATTATTTGTTCCTGTTCCTGATGGTTTACAACAAATGATGCAAATGGTTAAGTCTCCAATAGCTTCTACAAGAACACTGGGTGAACTAGGTGAAGCATTATCTTTAACATATATGACTCCTCTATCATGGCTTACTTCTAGTGATGATGAGTTTTATGCTAATTCAGATTATGTTTATCAAAGAGGATCTAGAGCTGGTGAATTGAAAGTATTTAAAAACTGGCAAGATGCATTACCTGCTATATACACATATAAAAAGTGGATTAACTATCTTGAAATGCAAAACTTCTTCATTAAGTAAAATGAAAAGGGGAGATTATCTCTCCCCTCCATTTCATGCAAAAAAATACAAAGTATCCACATACCTTGTATTGTCACTTTATATGTAGCAAAGTAGAGGTCCATCTAGGACTTGAACCTAGAACCTACAGCTTAGAAGGCTGTTGCTCT
>CEPN01005828.1_pt1 | contig 13696 bp, 23 predicted proteins | sample 530391 | NCBI WGS metagenome assembly CEPN01 (sample SAMEA2620027, study PRJEB7988) | marine metagenome | isolation source: saline water (ENVO:00002010), including
TTATGCCAGCTTGTTAAAAAAATATCGCAATAACCGTGGCACCTTATTAGAAATTGGTGTGCAACACGGGGGCTCATCTTTGCTTTGGCATGAGTACTTAAGAAACTTTAGATTGTTTCTTTCTGATATTCAGGACATTGTTCCTGATATTATCTGGGATCAAATGGACCCTGATCGTTATGACTTCTACCAAGGTGATGCTTACAACGGAGGTAGTGTTAGTTTGTTTTGTAATGAATGTGCAGAAGGTTTTGATGTAATTATTGACGATGGTCCTCATACATTGCAGTCACAGTTATTTGCTGTTGAGCACTACTATCCAATGGTTAAAATGGGAGGAATCTTAATAATTGAAGACGTACAAGACATAAATTACTTAGAAATATTAACGGAAAAATTACCCAAAGAAGATCAAAAGAACGTGCAAATTTTTGATAACCGACCCAGTCGTGGACGGTACGATGATCTTGTCTGGGCTATTATCAAGAAGTAGGTTAGTCGGACCTACTTTACATACTGTTTACAAGTGTTCCTAGAACGGGACGGTTGAGGGAGATATTAGGAGGCCAATTGGTCTCCTTTTTTGTTATTATTTAGAAAAGTAAATAGTGTTAGTGGCTAGCCGTAAACACAATCTTAAACATAGATATGGCATTACAGAAGAAGACTATAACCAAATGGCAGAAGAACAAAAACATTGTTGTCAAATATGCAACAACAAACCAGTTAAACCTTTATATGTAGATCATTGCCACAGTACGAATAAAATACGTGGCTTGTTATGTCACAAATGTAATGTTGCTTTAGGTCATATGAATGATGACCCAAAGCAATTATTAAAAGCAGTTGAATATATCACCAAATACCAGGAATAACTTGACCAGTTAAAGTATACGCACCAAGAGCAGCGACAATACCCAACATGGCAAGTCTTCCATTTAAAAGTTCACCTTGTTGTCTTTTACACTCGTTGTTTTCGCAAGACATAATTAATACTTAATTAATGTTTTATTTTAAACGTTGTTATTAATTTTTACGCAGCATAGCTTTAATCATCCAAGAAGATTTAAAAGCATCTTCGATAAGTTCACTGCAGTAATTTTCAATATCATATGCTTCTTGTTTAGCAGCCAACTTAATTACTTTTTTACAATTCATTCCAAAATTTTCAAGGTTCTTATAATAGACATAAAGCATAGAGTTACCGCTATAAGACTCCACATGATCAAATTTTTTATACGTGCCAATCAAACCTTTAGCACACATTGGCATCATGAAATCAAGAGAGCGCACCAGTTCTCCGAGTCGATCAAATTGTTCTTGGTGTTTTTGATATTGTTTCTTGGTGAACTTATGTACACCAAAAAAATTAGATTCTTCGTAATTGAAATGAATCAAGTGCGATTGCAACATCAATTGAGCTGTCTCACTAGACAAGCAGATCAATTCATTGGCCAATCGACTTACGGGTTCACGCTTACTCTTGGGCTGTGGATCATTACTTACTGGCTCCTCTTGCCGCTCAGGAACCTGGTTAGGTTGTTCCAAAGAGATTCCACTATACATAGCCCGATTAGTTTATTATTAGTTTCTATTCTACTGAAATAGATGTGGAAGAACTAATTCAATTACTAATCAACAATGAAGATGACTACTTTATGCTGCCACATTATGGTATGGTACCTGACTGGTATAAAAGATACTGGCAACTACACAAAGCTGTAGCCGAATATACTGGGTATACAGATTACTTTACACCAAAAAATAGCGAAGAAAATGAATCCATTAAAACAACATAAAAAATTACAAGCACTTAATGTAAGAGCTGAACAATGTTTATCTCGCGAAGAAGCACAAGAAGTTATTCGCAAGGCAGACAAAGCTCATTGTAAACTTGCATTTGCTTTTTATTATGGATCAACGCACAAAATCTAACTGGGAAAAAATTAAAGCCCACCTCGAAGAAGTGGGCCAAACAGATAACATGTTTTACAGACGGGCAACAGCAATCACTGCTAATCAGAATGATCCTCTGGAGAAGCACCCGTCACTAACCACTGAAGTTCCAGAAGAGCTTTAGCCTCTGAGTTATGCCAGGCAAGTTGTTTACAAATTGCTTCATTTAAAGCATCATAAATTTCTTGCCCACTGAATAATTCAGTAGCACCACAGATGGTGTCTTCAAATTCACTTACAAGATCGTTATTAATCATGGAGAGTAGGAACAAATTCAGGTGCTGTTTTTTGTTCTTCTAATTCTATAAACTTTTTAATTGCTTCTTGTCTATCAAAAAACATTTGACGACAGGTAGGACCTGCTTCATTAAGACAAAAGTCTTGCCAAAGCCCAGTAAACAAACCATTAGAGCGACCAGAGCATTGATACATATGCTCCATAAACTCTGCTTTTTGTTGCTCGGCTTTAGCGTCCCAGCCACTCAAGTAATCTGTGTTCATTCTTTTTGATTAACTTCAACAGATTTTACATCGGTAAACAATCCCTGCACAGAGCCGTTACGCATTTCCCATAAAGAATCAATTAAATCATCATGAACAACTTCAGCAAATTGTTCAGGTGTACGTCCTTGAAATGGATCGTATTCAATTTCAAGTTCAACTGAAAATTTGATCTGAGCAAGAGGCTTGGTCACTAGAACCTTGGAAACTTTTAAAAGTATAACCTTTAATTTTTATCTAATAAACCTTCAAGAGTATTAATTTTTGACTCTTGATAATGTCCTAGACGTTGTTGAATAATATTGACGTAATTAATAGCAGCATCTACGATCTGTTCTGCTTCAAGTCCTGTTGATACATGTTCATTAGCAAGCAGGCCAGCTACTAAGGTAGTGACCTGCCATTCAAGCTTGTTACCAATTAAAGCTGGGAGAGGAGTGCCACCTTTCGTGAAATGATCGAGGATATAGTAAATATGTTCCTCGTAGTTTCGTGAATTCATGGCACTCTTTTTCCACTATCCTACCGCAAGCTGCAGGTAATACCAGTAAGCATTAGCTGCATTATTGTGATAGCGTTTTGCTTTCATTAGCTTAAGCTTTTGTTCTTTACAATCATCAAGTTTGTTCTCGTTGTAGGGAACTTCTTGATTATTTTCTAACTCAATCTCTTGATCCACAATTGCTAGCTGAAGATTAATATCTTCAACAGCTTGACGTGAGCATTGCATACGCAGCTCAGCATCTTTAATGTTTTTAGGAACATCAAGACTGTTATAGAAATTAGGTTGTAAATTAGGATGATGTTTGATCCAAGAGGATTCTAGATTTGATTGCATAGTTGGGTACGATTTTGACTCCCGAGGGAAGTAGTTCACCTTTTTCGTGGGCAGTGGAGATGGCATCAGGGTTGGGTATGGTTTCTGATTTAACCTTTTCATCTGTGCATAAAATCTTTCCGTTAAGATCAATGCACTGTGTAGAGGTGGTGGTCTTTTTAACCATAGCGTATTTTAGACGTTCGTCATCAGTCCATTCGTCAGGAGAACTAGAAATTTCTAGCTTGTTTTTAATAGGTGAAATTGTAAATTCATAATCTTTACCGGTTATTTTATTTTCTTTTGCATGACCTCGACGACGTAACTCTATAAGCATTGAACGCATGGAATTTATTTGTGCTTGATGATGCTTGATTGCATCAACAATTTCTTCTTTGATTTGTTTACCTCGTTCTACTGCTGCTTCATTTTTTTTGATTTGATAGTAAACACCATCAATTTTTCTAGAACGAAGCTTAGAACAAGCCTCAAGTTCAGCAAGAACAAGTTCTTTTGAGTTTGTATCAACTAAATCAAGACTACTATTTAATGCAGCATGATGTTGATACAGCTCAAATGTATTGAGTGTATTTAGTTTTGTTGGTGTGATTTGGTTCATGAGAAGAAAGAGGTAGCGTAGTTGATAGCAAAAGCGCAGACTGCACCCATGGCTGCAAAAGCAACTTCACGGATTAGATCTGAAGCAACACCGAGAATAAAACCAAACATTGAATAAGATAAAAGTAGAAGTGAACGCTAGGACTTACGCAAAGCTGCCTAGTTTTTCTTATTAAAAAAAGGTTTAAGTTGAGTCAAAGCAGGAGCAGGAAAAGGAACAAAATCATTTTCTAACATGGCATCAAATAGATTCCATGCATCATGCTGGCTGTAATGGATATCTTTGTTGTAAATACGCCATTTGTTAATGGGAGCCATCTTACCTGCTTTGGTATATAGGATTTGTAATTGACCAAGCGTTTCCCCTGATGCTGGAGGAGCATATGACCAGGCTGTAGCTTTTTCAATCATCCCTGGTTTGGAATTGATTAAAGCTGATCGTTTGGAAAGAAACTCTCGATAACGATTAATCCAAGCAAGATGTTTACACATAGGTTCATAACCTGGTATCTCTTCTTGAATTTCTTTTAGTATTTGTTTTTGTTGAACAAAAGAACCACAAGAACAATAAGGAGATAAGTCAGGTTCTTTTGCAATCTCATCAGAGTCATCAATAGACAAAGGAGGAGCTGGTAAACGCACACCATCAGGTGCAATTAAGTAACCGAAGTTGTAATCAGGATTGCCTAAAAAAGCTTTCATGCCTTCTTCATTTTGTATTAACTGAAGCTTGTCTCCCCATTTTTGTTGCATGATTGCTTGAGGTAAACGATAAGAACCTTGGAATTGATAGTTCCAACCTTTGTATAAGACATAACAATTGTTACGCCAGAAGCTGGGACCTTTTAGATCTGGACCAAGGTAAGCAAAGAAGTCAGGACAACGAGAACGAAAGTCTTTGAAAGCCTCTTTGATAGGATGTGTATCAAATTCTTTCTCTGTTCCATCGTTGTAAACAACTACAAGATCATCAGGGTTTAAATACATCCCTGATATATCTGTATCATCAAAGTTTGGATAAGCTCTGCGTATATTTGATCGAGAATATATAACTTGTTGGCCTGAATTTAATTGTTCAATTGTTGTAGTCATGAGTAGAATGAAGAATAAAATTGAATGAAATGCTGAGTTTTGAATCGAGCCCAGAAGAAGAATTCTGGAAGGTCAAGATGGACCGTTACATCGAGGAATGCAACTCAGTGTATGAATTAAAACAGATCGCAACTATGCTTGTCAAGCTAGCTGCGACCCGTCAGTGTGTGATTAAAGGTCTAGTAAAGGATTCACTAGACCGTATGGAATCAGAACTTAGAGTCAGCTCCGAATGAATCACGAGCAGATGCAAGCATCTTGTCTGGGATAGAACTTTCTAAAACATTATTAGAAGATTCAGACATCATGGGAGGCATGATTCCCAGAGGTGTAATCTGTACACCATCTGCAATGTTGATGAAACTATTGCCGTCTGTGTAACGACTCATCATTCCAATTGCATATTCATCTTGACGTTCTTCTTTAGTGCGTTCCATTAGATCGTCAGGAATAATATGACTGTCTAAAGAAACTTGGGCAGCTTCTTGTCCTTGGTCATACAGAGGACGCTCATAATCAAAAGCAGTAACTGCTGTTGACTGATTGTTACCCTGACCTACATCTTTCAACTCAAGGTGAGGTTGGAAAATGTATTGAGCAAATGCGTCATAGTTAGCAGGACGCTTCGGAGTTTTTGTAGCAGCTGCAAGTGCAGAGCCGACGTCATCTCTAAATGCTTTTAACTGATCGCGGAAAGATGCACCCACTGCACCTTTGATACTAAGAATCAAAGGAAGATCGTGACAACGTTGACCATAACCACTCATGAAATATACATAGTACCAAGTACGAATGGTGTGATCTTTTTTATTTTCGTTGTAAAGATCCCACAACATATTAACTCTACCTGGATCAGATTGATTATCTGCAGGATTAAATGAACCAATGATAACTGCTTTGTTAGCACCAGTCTTTTCATCTACTACATTCTTTTCAAGTAGACCAGCGGTTTCAAATACAATTTGAAATCTTGGTTTAGTAAAAAGAATTCCTGCATTTGGTTCATCATTACCACCAAACTTTTGATTGTAAGGTTGAATAAAAGATGCAGGTTCAAGATCAGAAGCAGATGCTTTCCAAGCACACTTGATTAGATCTTCTTGCTTAATAAACAAACCACCAGCATCGCGTGAGTGAGCACGATCATTTGGCTTGTTGAGAGCAATGATTTGTCCTGGAGATGGAGCAGCACCTACAAATTCTGGTTGTGTGAGATGTAAAAAAGAATCGAGTGAACGTTGTTTAGGTGCTTTTTGAACAGTGATCGATGATGTTTCTGGAAACAAGCTGATCGCTGTAGACTTTGTTGCTGTTTTTGTTGGAGTCATGTCCGTCGGACTAGTGTGAATACCTAGGTCTTACGTCGTAAATGACTGCCTAGATGGTGGTAGCTTAGCTCAGAATGGTTCCTTTGAACTGTCTGAATCATTATCAGGTAATGAAGGTAAACCATTGGTTGATTCACCCCAAGGTTCTGCAATGGCCATAGGCTTTACAAGTTCAGGAACAGATGGTTCTACTGGATCTGATTCAGCAGTACGCCCACCCCAAAGTGATTTAGGCTGAGTATCAGTAGCTATTGTTGTTGTTGGTTTGATTGTGTTAGACGTTAACTCTGTTTTGGGAGCCAATGTCATTTGTTTCATTTGAATTTTAGTGTTGTACCTTTGCTGTTTTATATTGTGATCAAACCAACTATCAGTAATTAACTGACCTTGAATAGTAATACCAGTTCCTTTTTTACAAAGATTAACTAAAAGTTCTGCAGGTCTAAAAGCATCGTTGAGTTTGTTCATAGAAGTAAAATTAAAAAGATCAGCTGATGCTTTTCCTTTACTTACAGTCATGCTCATATTGGCAATCATTAAACCACTTTCTGTAGTTTTAAATGTCATTGGATTAGTTTGATCAGGATCTTTTGCAATACGACCCGTTAAAATAACTGAGTTGTAAATAGGAAAAGAATCATCAACAATTGCAGGAATACCACCGTGAATAGAGTGTTCACGTGCTTCTAAATCATGATGAAGTTTGGCACCATGAATAAACAAACAAGTACCTTCTTGAATCAATGAACGCCAACGTTCTTGATCTTGAAAGATGTGATAGTACACTTCTGTTGGTGCTTTGTTAACACTAATAGGAGGTAATTGTACTTTTACCTTGAGTGCTGTCCTAGAAGAATTCACTTCTACATGAATTGTTTTTGGAGCTTCTGTAGCTTGAGCACAAACGAATACTTGATTCATGAGTTTAAAGTTGGATCAGAAATCTGGGACTTACATTCTAAGAATGCCCAGTAATCAATGCGTATCGTACCAAGTGTATCCAGTTTTGGCATCGCCTTCAATCTTACATTGAAAGTTAAATGTTTCACCAGCCATTGGAAAAGCTGATAGGACTAAACGAATAATTTCATCTTCAAGTCCTGGCCTACAACTTAATTGGATTTCATCATGGATCATTCCATGTTGCTGCCAGTCCTGACCGTAAACAAAACAAGCATTGTTTAAGTTTTTATGAATGTTAACTACAACTTGCTTCATTAAAATTGCACCACAAGATTGTAATAAAACATTTAAAGCCTTGAAATCAGAACGACAATACAAAGGTCGTCGATCTAAACCTAATAAGTAACCACGAGCAACTAAGTTTTCTGCTAATTTATTTTTAAGTTTTTGTAAAGCTGGAACCCCTGTCATAAAAGAGTTGATAGCAGTTTTACCTAGTTGTTTAAGAACATCAGGATCTTTTTCATCAGGATCTACAATGCTACCTGCTTTTAAAAATCCAGCACCATAAAGAACTGCATAAAGAAGTCGTTTGCTTATGTCTCGTGTCTCAACACCAAACTTTTCTTGATTGTATGTATGAATATCAACTGCATCATCAGTAACCATTTGTCCATATTCACCTTTATCCCAGAATGCTAAATAGCCAGCAAGACAACGTAGTTCTAAAGCTTTAGCATCAGAACCGATAAGGATCCAATCATCAGGAGCATGAAATAAAGAACGACATTCTTTTCCATATGGGCTATAAGCTGCTGGAATCTGCGCTGTATTTGGATTACGATGGCTACAACGCCCAGTAATACAGCCATTAGTAATGACGTCACCGTGAATATAACCGTCAGGAGATACAAGTTTGATCCATGCATTGTTTCCATCTTTGATTTGGCCTAATCTTTTTTTGAGTAGCATGTATTCAGCTAAAGGTTTAGCTTCTGGGTATGGAAGTTTTTCTAAGACATCATCGTTAAGAACTGGATTTCCTTTTTCAGTTTTGGTTTCAGGAATCCAGTTATACTTTTTCTTTAAACGTTCTACGATTTGTTGACGTGAACCAGGATTAAAGACTTCAATACGTTTCTTACAAAACGGTTGACCTTTTACATAACCACGAGAAGCATTGTTTACTTTAGGAGTAAACCATTCTTCATGTTCAACAGGAGGAAATAAATCAACTAATTCTTTTTCTAATATTTGTTTTTTGCATTCAAGTTCATCCACAAAATTAAGAGCTGCATCAATATCAAAAGGAAAGCCTGATCTAATTTGTCTTTCAATACAGGATGCAAAGGTATGTTCCAACTCAAGGGCACTTGATGCAACTGTTTGTTTTTGGATGTGCTCAAAGAGCTTGGTTGTGACATTGACGTCTTGTACACAATAGGACAACATGTCTTCAGAAAAAGACGAGAAATCTTTAAACTCAATCTTGTAGTCGGATAACCTATGACCCCAAGCTTTGAGTGAAGCCGACCCTTTGAGTCCACCTGGCACACGTGTGTATGAAGTTGTATCCGATTCGAGTAACTTTTCTTTCGGCCAGATGAGTCGTGTGCAAATGAGTGTGTCGATGACATGTTGTTTGTTTAAAACAAAAGATGGTTTTAATTTTTGTAATACTGGTATGTCGTAGAAGATTATGTTATGACCGATAAGTACATCAGCGCCGTTGAGAGCATCAATAGCACCATCAATAGAGTCAGGCCCGTAAGTAATAGTTTGTTGTCGCGTGACATCGTAGATAACGATGCAGAAGATCTCGTTAACATCATCATAAAGTCCGTTAGTTTCTATATCAAAAACATACCATTTTTCAGCTGAAGAATTTGGCTTCAGGTTGAACAGAGAGATCTTTTGAGGCAAGCTTTTTGTCATTGTCATTAATCCAATTAAGTATACTCATAGCACCTGTTTTGTTAGGAGAACAAAATGCTTTTGAAACATGGGAGTCTTTTACAATAGGAATCAATTCAAAACGGTTGGCATCAGGGTTGGGAGTAATGGCATGAGGTATTCCTTTTATATAAGTAGCAATTAAGTAAGCCATAAAATAAGTGCAGAACACATAGATACTATCTGTCCTGCACAATTATGCAACTCATTATTTGCTATATCCTGTCCAAGAACCCTGACGTTTACGCTCACTTAATGCTTTAGATGCATCAGAACCTTTCCGTTGAACACTGTGAACTAGTAATGCAAAAGGTTTATCACCAAAACAATGGCTATCGTCATGATCAATTTCTAATCCCATATCTTTTGCTTCTTGTTCTGTATAAACTACATAAGCAATTCGTTTAAAAATATGTCTATATTTATTTAATAAAGGGTCGAGATTCCCACCAGCTGAAGCAGTGAGAAAAAAGTTAGAAGGAACAGCATCTTGATTGTTGAGCCAGTACTGAAGTTGTTTGGTGTAGGCATAGAATTTAATCTTTGGATGTTGTCTTGCAACTTCAAGCCATGCTTTGAAATAAATTTCAGACCAGAAATCACCTGATTCATGAATACGAAAGAGATCGTATATAAACTTCTTGTTATTATGTTTCCATATTGCATAAGCAATTGTATCTTCTATTGCACCTTGAGGATCTCTTACGTCTGGACTATACAATAATTCTTTAAGAATATCCCAGTTGTACCAACGTGCATCACGACAATTTTTACTACGTGCCTCAGACATTGCAGCAAAACATCTGTATTCAGGACCACTGGCATTAGCTGCCATTGGTAAGTCTGAAATTGTACCTGTGACTCTATCTGCAAATGTTTTGCAATGGCCAGCATTAGGACAAGTATATCCAGCTGGTAATGAAAAGATTAAACGTTTACCAAGTTTGGCATTACCTTTGGAAAGTTTTAGTGTGTGCATGAGTTGAGTTAAGTTAGTTTGAGTTAAGTCTAGGACTTACACCACTAGGGCTGCCCAGGACTATAATGAAAGGACGTTCACCCCATTGGGGCGCAATTCACCAGGTAAGGAACGGGACCTGGGTTTAGCGGAGGACATTATGTCTACCAAGACACTGACCTATCGAGGTGTTAAGTACATTCGTACTAACCCGACATTGAATTCGATCCATTCAGTTTGGGTTTCAAGGGATGAAAATAAAAAGGAACGTGAACAGTTCCAAGCAAAATTAGAACGTGAACGACTTAAGTAATTAAGCCCACGGCCAGCTTGGTTCTACATCAGCTTGCCATACGTCTGGATCAATAGGACGTTGACTTACATAAAAATTAAATAGGCGTTTCATTTCATCTAGTGAGACGCCTACTTTTTTTGCCATGATAGCTACATTAGTTTGACCTTTGTAGATAAGATCAAGAGCATCTTCTAATTCAAGCGACATAATCTTCTATATGTTTCCATGTTTTTCTATGTTGAATTGAACGAATACAATTTTCAGACATACCAGTAAGCATCATTATGTTTTTAACTGGCACACCATATTTAAGTTGCCTACGTATTTTTCTAACATCATCCTCTGTAAGAATAGAGTTTGGATTGTTTTTACCAGAAGCACGATCATAAACTCCTTTGCTTTTAGAAGCACAGCTTTTGCTGCAATAAGGACCTGCATGTCTGTGCGTAATACGATACTCTTCGCGTTTTCTTTCACGTTCAAATTTTGTTCCACAATAGGAACAAATTAATTTGACTGTTGGACGTGCCACATTGCCTCCGAAATAATAGGGAATTGTTCTTGAAAGATAGCCTTGCATTGCTCAGCAATCTCTTTGTGTTCTTGTTGCGTACCATTGGCAGTACGCAAATCTATGTAATGGAGCCATGACCTAAGTGTTCCGCACATAAATAATTTTGTGGGAGCAGACAAAGGTAATACAAACCTAGCTGATTCTTTTGCTACACCATCAGACAACAATTCTTGATAAAGATGTTCAGCATCTTCATACATAATTGCTATTCGTCTGTAGTAGTCAGCAAGCTTTGGCTTGCCTAACTTCTGTTGCAAATCATCAGTGCTGTTTTGTCTGTTCTTATGATCTTGTGCTCTGAGATGTGGTAACTCAGGTCTACCAATAGTGTTGTTGTTTGCATAGCGTTGTGAGAATTCTTGGAAACCAAATGATGAATGGCGCAAGATCTGTGGACTGATTGCCCTGGTTGTACGTATCTCTACGCACATTGATGCCATTTGAAATGGTGACCAGTGTTTATGTTTAATAAGATACTTTAATAATTTAGGACCTGTAGAAACATTCTTTGCATTAGCTGGAGCACTAACGCGGGCCATTTCTACAATGAGAGGCTCAGCTTCTTGTGTAGCCCAGATGAGTGACACATTGTCTTGCATTGAAAAATGAAATTAGTAATGAATACTAAGTGTTTGGTAGGAGTGGCGAGACTTGAACTCGCACGACTGTAACAGTCCACAGATTTTAAGTCTGATGCGTCTACCAATTCCGCCACACTCCCGGTGATGTAGGACTTACGCCTAGCCGCGACAAGAATGTCACTCGGCTGCCTAGGTTGGTGCGATCAGTTTAACTGTTGCGTACGTTTTTGCAACGCATAACTAAAAGCTTCTTGAACATCATCACGTTCAATATCGTCAAGCCTGCGGTTACCTATATCTGCAATTTGATTAACATTCATAATGCCATTGTCAACAGTGAGTTGCACTGTGTATCTTGGCTTGTTGTCAACCATTGCAAGAACAATCAGATGTTTCATCTTCTTAACACCTTCTGCATAACCATGGCCACCACCAACACAGTTACGTACAGCTCGACCCCAGGCTGCGAGTTGGTGTGTGTCTTTAGGCTGGAAGAAACTAATCTTTGTTTCTAATTCAAGTTCTTGTTCTTCTTCTGGAAGCATATCAAAACAATCATCCCAGGTTAGGTCAACATACTTACGTACTTGTATTGGTTCAGGAAATAACTTCTGTGGTAAATCAACATTAGGATTGTGAAGCTTCCAGGATTCTGCCATGAGATGATCATGCCAGTCTTGTAAACGCCAACGTTTTGGCTTGAGATTATCAGTGCGTTGACCAGCAATGCATTGAGTTAACATCTGGTAAGTGTCACGATAAAGATGCATGTATATGAGAATATATCCAGTCTTATTATCTGGTGTGCGATAAGTATCTTCTTTAATTTCTCTGTCGTAATAACTTTGGAACATATTAATAAACGATTCAACGGGTAAGTTTTCACGAATCCAGGCATTACCTGTGTCACTATGAACACCAGGCATGTTTAGTCTTTTTAATAAATCATATCTGGAATGTATAAGATTAAGATCTATATTTTTATAGATAGATTTGATATCATTTACTGTTTCAATAAATTGATACAGCTCTGCATATGGTTGTATTAGTGCTTCTCGATTGTATTGCATGCTTGATGTTTGTTTTTCATGAATGGAATAGGTATTAGCCATTGCTTTTGCAACTAGAGATCTAAACCATTTAGCTTCAAAAAAGTCACTCATGCAATGATCACGAAAGCGCCGACGTAATGTATTTATGATTGTATCTAAATCATGTACATAATCTGTATCATGAGGGTGCCATTTTGGTCGTGAATAATATTCACTCATTATTTTTTCAAACTTGCAGTTAGCAGGATTCATGCGTGCAAAATATGTATGATCAGAGCCACCAATAAATGTTGGTATACCTTTAATTAATTCTTGTTCCCAGCTACGAATAGTTTTACTCATCTGATAAGTGTTACCATACGTACGAACATCGTGGTTTGATGTCACACTTTTCCAGTAGTTACCTGTGTATCCATCAACAAGTTCATCTTTGGTAAAAAAGATTGACTTGCGATACCAATATGAACGACCATCTTTGATACGTGGAAGCATGTCTTCTTCTTTTCCTGTATGATCAAACATACTTTTGCCAAGATGATTTGGACATAAAAAATATCTTTCAGTACATTGATTGCGTGCAGCTTTAGTGTCTCTAAATGCAATAGTAATCCCGTAGATATAGCCGTCATCTTTACGCCTGGGTAACCAACAAGCAACCCATAATTGCCTAATAAAATAAACAACTGCAAATGGTTTGGGGTCTTCTCCAAGCACAGGCCTAGTTAAGAGATGACACTTCTCTTTAGATGTTCGTGCATTAATAACATCTACAACTTCAGACCAGGTACGGTCATTAACAATGTCAGTAGGAAACATATTAGATGGTCTGCCATTGGGATAAGTTTGTTTCTTCTTACCCATAGCTTTATCTTCTGCTGCCATAGCAGCCGCTAGTCTTTTACGTGTTTTGTCATAGCTTGCTACTTCAAGTGCAAGCTGATCAGGAAGATTGAAATGCATGATGTTGAATGAAATAATGTGGAATGAAAAAATGGGACTTACGTAGTTCGTCTCTTACTACTGCCCATAATGTTAGTCGTCTTCGTCTAGTTGCCAATCAAGATCTAG
>CEPN01022221.1_pt1 | contig 13606 bp, 17 predicted proteins | sample 530391 | NCBI WGS metagenome assembly CEPN01 (sample SAMEA2620027, study PRJEB7988) | marine metagenome | isolation source: saline water (ENVO:00002010), including
AGCTCATTAATCTTTGACCTTATGGCATCTCGACCCTCTTTAAAATGTCCTGAAATAAATTCTATTGTAATTTGCTGGTCATGTTTGTGAGAAAATAACCAAGCATATAATCCAGTTGCGCCTAATGAAATACCTTTATGCCTTAGCAGATTATTAGGCACTATTGTAAAATTATCAAACTTTTGTGGTTTGATTACTAAATTATATTTCATAAATAATTTTATATTTCATCAACGAGTCCCATTGTCCTATCGCAAAACAATCTTAATTTTTCATATATCTCTTTGAACTCGTTTAATGTTATTTTTTTCTCCTCATACAAGTGCCATAATAATTCAATCAATATGTTAAATTCATTCTCACTTGCCTCTCCTATGTATTCATAATTGTATTTAAAACTTGAAGTGCATGATGTTGTCCACCTTACCTTTTGCGTCTGCTCATCAAAATATACTGCTCTACTACTTGACATCCTTAAAATAATTATCTATAATTTCTATACAATCATCAAAATCGTTTAACCATAATGCCTTCCATTTTGCATTTTCGAGCCAGCCTAACCAATCTTTTTGATTATCAGATGGTTTATTATAACCTACTTTTAATTCAATAGCAAGACCATTGTAATGTTTGTTAGGTGTAAATATCATAATATCAGGCACACCAGGTTTGCTACCTAAGTATTTCATTTTATATCTCTCAAATGGTGTTCTTTTGCCCTCATTACTTATATGCGTAAAAAGTGCCTTTGGGTACTTATATTGTAGATATGTCATTACACTGTTTTGCAATTTGTCCTCTTTGCCTAAATATTTATAATAAGGATTGGCCATTTAATTTTCTTATAAAATTAAAAAAAATTAATCCAAATCCGCTAATTTATATATAAGTTCAGTTAATTCTTGTATTTTATTTTTCAATTGGTCATTCTCTAAAAGCAAACAATTGTAATCCCTAACAAGTTCAGTTAATGTTATTTTTGGTTTTGAATCCTCCATATTAGGATTAAATTTACGCATTAATGAATTATACATACTTGTATTGATTGGCCTACAGAAAATCATTCCCTCTAATTTTTTTAAAGCATTCATTACAGTAGCATGATTTTTACCTAATGATTTACCAATTTCATGTAGTGAATATGTAGTATATTTTCTACATAAATAAAAATAACACGCTCTTGCAAATACATATCTAAATTGTCTTGTGTTTTTACTAATATCTAATGAGAAATGTTGTTCAACTATTTTTCGATATTTTTCCATATGTTAGATATTAAATAAGACCCATCAACATCAAATGTTTCTGAATGATATAAATTTATTTGACCATTATCTAAATAATTTTTCCAATCATTAAATGCTTGTTGCCACTTTTTACGACCAAGCTCAATCATATCATCATCTAATGTATAAACAACTACTGCGTGTGGATGATTAGTTTCACAGACCACAAACTTAAAGTTATTTACGCCTAACATATCCATATAAAATGCTGCTTGTAAATGATAATTGAATTTATATATACTTGACCTAAATGCTTTTGGTGATGCGTCCTGTGTGGTTTTAACGTCACAAATAAAATCACTAACATGATTTATAACATCTGGCCTAACCCTTACATCTACATTATCATGTTTTAGATAATGCGATAATTCTACCTCGCCTTTACAATAAGCACGAGCCAATTTGTTTGCTTTAAAATTTTTAAGAATTGTTTTTATTTTTTTATAATCCCAAAAACTTAAACATATTTTACCTTCACTTTTTTCCTCAGCTTCTTTTTTTAATAACCTACCTTCTTTTGTTCTTGCGTCTTTAATTTCAGGCATTGGATAATAAATATCATAAAAAGTGTCAGGCTCTAAAAGTGCCGTGTGAACAGCAGTTCCAAGCGCCATTGCTGACGATTCAAATGGCAACCTATTTAAATAATGGTAAACACTATTTTTAGAAATTTCTTTTAATCCACTTGCACTAATTGAATCTTGTGAGTGATACTGGTCGTTAGAATCTTTAACTATTTTCATAACATTCTTTTATAAATAAATAAAATAAATAAGGCAATATTGTTAGCTTAAATATTAAAAAAAATAGCTGAAATATTTCCTCCTCTTTTTGTGGCGACCTGCCCTGATTACTACGATATTGTCTGTTTTTCATAATTAAAAAATACTTTAAAATTTAAAAAATATTTACAGAGGGAATTTTATTCTAATGAACTTTCTCAACTTTTTGATATACTACTATCAAAACAGGGGTAAAGTGTCTTAGAACGCATGTAAATGCCCTTAAAATCGATATTAGCATTTTATAAAAAACCCTAATATTTAGCAAAAAAAAGGGGCTTTTTACGCCCCTCTCCTTTCCAAATTTACTGCTAAAAATCCAGCTCATTTGCTTGTACAGAATCACCAGCAGTTGCGTGATTCTCGTCTTGTTTTGGATATGGTTTTTGGATTTTAATATTCAAAAATGTATTACCATTTTTGTCTTGTTTTCTCCAACCAGCTAACTCAATGTCAGTGCCATCCTCCAATTTACCTTTGCCTTTATAGTCAGGCTGCTTAGAGCCTTCCTCTTTATAGGTATTACTAAATAGTGAACTCCATCCTGGTTCATGTGTATATTCTGCCATAATTATAATTGATTTTGATATTGATTTACTTTCTTAGTTTTATTTTGATTATTAACCGCATTGACCATTTCATCAGCACTTGCAATTGATACATCAATACCAATTCCTAAGTAGCCTAATGCTCGACCTAATGCAGATGTATAACCATTTTCAACAAATGATGTTTTGTTGATGTAACTTGAATCCCTGTATTCTTGTGCATGAGCTGAGGATATTATATTATTTTCTTTGTCTAATATAGACACCTTAAAGATTCCCTCTTTGTCATTCAATTCAACAAGTTGTTCATGTATTCTCCAGCCTTTAAACATAGGTTGACTTCTAAAATGTATCAACCTTTGATTTACTGTTATATATTTTTTTCCTTTAATATTTATTGATTCCATAAATTGTTTTTATTAAATTAATTTTTCCATTGACACAAACCCCTCGTTTTTTAATGTCTTAATTTCGGCCAAAGTAAATGTGCCTGGATTGTTAAGACGAGTTGATAGTGTGGGCATTGTGCAATTTAATAATTTGCATACTGTGTATCGTTTCAAACCTAATTGCTTTAAATCTTTTTCGAAATAATACTTGAAATAAATTTCTTGTTCCATAATTTTAATATTGATTTGCTAAACTAATAATTTTTTTAATTATAAAAAAATATTTAAAAAAAAAGGGGGTTTTTACACCCCCATTGTTATTGTTTTGTTTTTATTGTTATTATTAAATCCATTTTTGTTCAGGGAATCTAATAAAATCAAATTCGCTGTTACAACTAGACCAAGTAGGTATAATAATTTCTGATGACCATTCACCTGTTTCTGGGTGATAGCCCATACCTTTATTAATTTCTGATTCGAATATTAAACCTTTTTTGTATAAGCTAGATAATACACCTTTGTCTTGATTTGTAAAGCTACCATCAAATCTTTCAGTTTCTGAATAACCCCAAGCAACACCACTACCCTCGCCCATAAATATAGAATGTAGCATTTGTGCTTCTAGTTTTGTAATCTTAACTTTTTTTGGATTAGTTTCATCTAATGATTCAGTTTCATAAACCATAATGTAATCTCTTGTTAATATTTCGTTTAAATTTTTTACTTTTTTCATAATGTTTTTTTTTTAATTATACTCAAATGTATAAAAAAATATTTTAAATAAAAAAAAATTTTTTAAGTTTTTATTTTATAAGTGTAAAAAAAGAACTCCCATTCTAATTAAAAAACAGGAGTTCCGCAGCAAACAGGAAAAGAAAAATTTTAAAATTTTGTTAAAAATGATGTCGTAACATCATCATTTTGATTTGGTATGTGCATCACTACACTATACAAATTACGTTTTACATTATATGTTATGCTATCTAAATAGCAACTCACTGGCTCTTGTAAAACACCTGAGCCAAAATTAACCCATACTTTATTTTGCATGGCAATTGGGTCATTACTATTATTATATAAATCACCCTCATATCTTACAACAAAATCTCTGAAATCATTCATTACTTGTTGCGTTATAATTTCCTCAACACTTTTTAGATAATTTGTTTTATCTCTTGACCTATAAAAACTTCCTGAAATTCTGCCGTAAAATTTATTAGTCAAAAATACATCTAATTTTTTAACACCAGATACATCAACTGTTCTTTGTCTTAAATTTTGTAAAAAATCAAACTCCTCAAATAATTCAGTCCTATTACCATCAGAATCAATATTTTGTCTGTCTAATCTCAAAGAGTCAAAAAATATAGCTGTAAAACCACTGGTTGATGTTGTTTGATATGCGCCATATAAATACAAAGTTATTTCACCACCAAAGGGCAATGTTGCTATATCAAAATCAAAACTTTTCCATCTTATATTTGTATCTACTTCAACATCATTTTTAGTGTCTGCTGTAACCCAATTATTTGAAGTTTCAGACCAGTATTTTGTTTGACTTGCACCAGGCCCTGTCTCAACTAATTTAAGTTGAAATCTAAAACCTCTTGTGTTGCCACTTGTAGAATCAAAATAAGTATTAATTTTTAGTTTATATGCAATCGAACTTGACGCAGCCTCATCAATGCCACTTGAATTATTTACAACAACAGATGTTGCGCCTGAAGTTGTTTGGCAGGTTGTTGATTTAACACACCTATCACCCTGAAACATAAAATCAGTAACAATTGAACTATTAGTTAAAGTCCAACCTGTTGCAGCGTGTTCAAATCCACCATTAACAATAATACTATTATCAAAAAAACCGCCCATATCCGCTTCCATTGTAAATTCTTTTAGTGGCCTTAAATATTCTTTTGTTAAATTATTATCTAATGGTTGTAAATTAGTTGGCACAACACTTAAAACATTCACTGTTGATGTTGATTGATAAACACCACTTGAATTGTAAATAAAATACTTTACAGATTCTGTTCCGTTTGATTGTAAAGATGATGTCTCTGCGGCTCTTATTCCAGTTGGTATAGTTCCGCCATTAGCTGTTGTTGCTGAACTATCTTTGACTGATTGTTCACTGTAACTTGAGTTGTTTATTATATACCATTTACCATAAGATTGGAATATTCTGGCATTGGAAAATCTTAAAATTTGACCCAGTACATCTTTGGCTGTTCTTAAATCAACACCATCTTTTAAAAACACTTTTTGTGATACTGTTATTTGGTCATAAAATGTATAATCAGAGCCACTTGCACCATCTTTCTGTATATCATTAGATACATAAATATCTAATCCTAAGTCAAGATTTGCTAATGAAGTGTGGATATAATACATTAAATCTTTGGACGCAACGCTTGTTAAATCTATTGGTGCTGAAAAACCTTTTAAACTACCCAGTCCATCATAACCTTTTAATGTAATACCAAATGGTTTTGTTGTTACTGCTTCTTTAAACTGGTCTGTTAATAACCAACCCTGCCAATATATTTGATAAGACCCACCACTATCTTTGTAGTAAACAATTATCTTATACTCTCTTTCGTCAAATTCATAAAAATTATCATAGTTTGATGTTGCTGTATCAAATAAATTTATTGTGCATGTAGACCCCACGATAGGGTCATAAAAATCATCATTACCTGACCACTCTATTGACAATGGGTCATTAGTTCCTGTTAACGCTAAAACACTTCCAGAATAGCCATCTTTAAGTATCTCAATTTTTTTACCTTTTAGGTTGTCATCAACAAACTCTAATCTATATTTAACACCATATGCCATTAGTTAATTCTATCTCTATTTCTATTTGCTCTTTGCAATGCAACAATTAAATCTTGCCCCCTTAATGTAAATTCACCAGCAACTTGAACATTTTGTTGCGCACCACCACCCAACATGCCAGTCAACTTATCTAATGGTGCTACAACTTCTGGATTAGAACGAGCGCCAGGATATTCTCCAAAAAGTCCCATTGTGGGTGTGCTTACAATACCTCCTTTTGCAAACTTTTTAATACTTCCAAATGATTTTGCAACAACCCCTAATGATGCGGCAACTAATGCAGGTAAAACAAATGATGCTGCTGGGCCAAAACTAAGTGCTGTTTGTGTTCCAGCTTTAACAGCGTCAGAACTTGCAGTGGCATTATTAGCCGCCATAATACTAACTGCTGTACTTATAAATGTTTGTAAAAAACCACCTAATAAACTTTGTGATGCCCCAAATGTATTTGCAATTGAATTACCTAAACTTGAAAAACTACCCTGTAATACACTATTTATATTTTCTTGTGTTGATTTAAAATTAGATGTAGTTTCTGTCATGCCGTTTGTTATCTGCTCTATTTTTAGAGTCATTGCATCTTGTAATGCAGAAAAATCTAAATGAAATAATTTAGCTTGTTCAATTAATTGACCATAAAACTCTTGTGTTCTTTTAATTTCTAATGCCTTTCTTTGTTCATCTGTAACTGCTGACGCATCCTCAATCTTTGTTTGTAACGAACTTCTTTTTGTAGCATAATCCTCAAAACTTTTAAATAAATCACCATAATAACCATCACTAATTTCTTTAAGTTTTTCACCTTTAGAAATTTCTAATTGTTTAATTTGCTCATCATTACCTTTATTTAATTCTATTAACTTAGTATAATGAGCTTTTGTAGCTGCAATTTCAGCGTCAAATTGTTTTTTCTTTGTTGTTAATAATGCGGCTGCTGTCTGTTGAGCAATTTCCTCTGGTGTTGGGCCTTCAGTTCCAGTCGTTCCAGTCGTTCCAGTTGGTGCTGAAGGTGTGGTGATTTTAGGCTCTTTATCAACCTCTTGTTCCTCTTTTTTTAATTTAATAAAATCTTGTAATAAATTTATTTGTTCACTTCTAAGTTTATTTTCTTTTTTAAGCCTCTCGGCACTTTGCATCAATCCCGCTATACCTTTTCCACTTATGTTATTATCTATTGCTTCATTATATTTTTCAATTTTTTTGTTGGCGTTTTCTTGTGCTTCGGCAAGTTTTTTTAATTTAGTTTCTGCCTCATCAAGTTTCATGTTTTTTAATTCTTCATTAAATGCTTCCATTTTAGCAGCGTCAGAGGCTCTTTTTAATTTTTTTAAAGCAAGAACAACACCCATTATTAAACCAGCCACCGCTACAAATGGATTTGCTCTCATTGTTTTATTTAACAATGCAAATGCGGTTTTAGCAGTACCCAAAGCACCTGCTATTGTGCCTAATGCACTAATCATACTACCAATAACAATTAAAACAGGCCCTAAAACAGTTCCAACAATAGCAATAGTACCAATAAATTTTTGTGTGCTTTCCTCTAAGTTGTTAAATTTTTTAAAAGCATTCGTAACAAATTTTGCCAAATCTTGTATTACAGGCAATAGCGCCTCTAATAAAACAGCACCCATTTCAGCGAATGATTCTTTGGCTTCATTTAAAGATTTTGTTAATCTAAATGATGCAGATTTACTCGTTTCCTCAAATGCTTTTTGTGTGTCATCTTGTGTTGCGTTTAAGGCTGCAAATATTTTTTCAGTTGCTGCGGCATTATCACCTGTTAAATTTAAAACAGCAGACAAAGCCCTTACATTTGGAAAAACTTTTGCAGCAGCCTCGTCATTACCTTCAAACCTTTGTTTTAATGTATTTAAAACACTTAATAGCCCCTCGTCTTTTATTTGTTTTCTTAGACCCTGTGCGCTTAAACCAAAAGCCGCTAATTGTTTTTTTGCACCCTCTGATGGTTTTAATAAACTATTTAAAACACTTCTTAATTGTGTTGCACCAATTGACGCTTGTGTTCCTGTTCTTGACATTGCAGCCATTGCAGCACCAACCTCATTAAAAGAAACGCCAAGACCACTTGCAACAGGTAAAACTTGGCCCATTGACCCAGCTAATTCCTCGCTGTTTAATTTACCTTCACGAACAGCAGCAGTTAAAACATCAGTCGCCTCCATAGCTGTTAAACCACTTTGAGAATAAGCGTTAAGAGCTGAGGTTGATAAGTCAGCAACAGTTGACACCTCACCTAATCCAACAGCACTTGCTTTTAAAGAGGCTTCTAATACATCCATTGCTTCTTTACCCCTAAGTCCAGCAGATGTTATAAAAAATAGTGCGTCAGCAGCTTTATTACTCGATACGCCAGTTTCAACAGCCATTTCTCTAACTGTTGTACGCATTTTATCAACATCCTCACTTGCAACACCTACTAAAGATTTTATTTTAGTCATTGATTTATCAAAATCAACTCCCATTTTAATAGCAGCACCGCCAACTAAAGCCAAAGGGGCTGCAACTCTTGTTAAACTTGAGCCAAGATTTTTTACACCCTGACCAAATGTTTTTAACCTTAAACTTGCCCTATTTAATGCGCCATTAAGTTGTGTAGCATCACCAGTAATTACATATCTTAATTTTTGTTCTGCCATGTAGAATTATTTTTACAAAAATACTAAATATTAGTTTATAGGTTTAAACTTGGTTTTTTCAACCTTTTTTAAAAATTTTTCGTATTCCTCTTTTGTGGACTTAGGTTTTCCTCTTTCTAAATATTTGTCTTGTGGCAATGGAAATAATTTATCTGGAACAATCATTTGAGACCTTTTATTACAATTAACATTGTAAACCATAGCGCATAAATATCTTGTTCTTTCCCATTCTAAATTCTGTTTTATTAAATAAGATTCACCAAGTAAATGAATCTCTTTCCAAGTGTAGTTCCAAAAATTATTTGGATTAATGCCAACCTGACCAATATAAAAATCAAATAAAGTGTCCCAATCAAGTTGGCTATTTACTTTCCCTTTTTTGTAGAGTTTTTTATATTTCTGTCTAAACCAGCATTTAAGTCGTTTCCTAATATTCTGGATTCCATCATTGCATTAACCACTTCGTTTATTTCATCAGCATCAAAATCCTCTAACCAAACACCAACTTTAAATTCATTGTAATCAATTAAATTACCTTCCTCTTGGTCATAAGCCAATATTGCTGAATAAACTAATGCTCGTATTGTTTTGATTGAAACGCCTTCAGTGAATAAATCTCCTAATTTGTCAAGTGGAACATTTAAAATATCTGTAAAATTTGCCCAAAAATTCATGCTAAAGTGCATTGTTCTATTTTGGCCACCTAATTTTAGGGTATAGTAACCTCTTTTCTTGTTTGCCATATTATATAAATTTAGGGACAAAGATAAACAATGTCCCTGAATTATTTAATTTAAAGTTCAATTACTATGATACAGCTCCCTGTGTAATTGCACCAGTACAAGTAATCGTTCCTGAATAAGTAACAGGCGATTCCATTTCTGCTGACACTTCGCAACTTGAAATAAAACCTTCACCGCTATATAAAGTGTCGCCAGTAACTGCTGTTGAAAAAGTCCAATCCACTTTTGTTCTACCAAGTAAATAAGTTGTTATTTCATCAGCACCAGCAGTGTCGTCATAAGCAACTAATCCCTCAAAAGAGATTTCACCAGACATTACACCAGCTATAACTTCTTGAAATCCACTTGAACTTTTTGAAGTTGCTTCTGGCATATCAGCACTAAGTGATAATGTTGCACTTGTTGTATGTCCAGTTGCCACTGGGCTACCGCCATCATTAATTACTTTTAATATTAAATTTGTTCCATTAAATACTCCAGTTGTAGGCATAATTATAAATTTTTAATTTTTTGTAAATATACGAAATTATAATTTATACATTTTCCCATTCATCTGCTATTGTTTCCCATTGGTCAAATATATTTTCCCATGTCTGTTGGTCGCCACTTACAGTTATAACATCAGTTAAAGTTATTTCGACATTAAATTCACTAACTGACTCATGGTCGCCAACCTCGTCAACACTTGTTACATAACCCTCACCCCTTAAAATTAATTTAGGATTTGATGATTCTTTAAAATAATAAGTATGTTTTTGTCTTGTTATAACATATCCTGAGAACTCATCAAAGTTTAATGAATCACTGTATGAAGTAAAACCATTTACAGATATTGTGCCACTACGAATACATGGCAAATACTCTGCAAAACCTCCACTATCTTTTGTGGTTGTTTCAGGTAAATCTAATTGTAAAGAAAATGTAGTATTTTTTGAATGCCCTATTACTGTTGTGTCCTTAACTAATAAAAAACTTGTAGCATTTATAAGTGGCATTAGTCATCTTTTTTCTCTATTTTATCGTATTCTCCTGTTTGGATGTTGACTGTGATTGCCCCATATTTTTCCTCGAGTTCTTTGACGATTTCTTGTTGCTCTTGGGCTTTGATTTTATAATCCTCGTGGGCTTTTTTCTTTTGCTCACTAATTGTTTCCATTTGGATATTATAAAATCCAATATTTGATTGAATTTGTATTTTATCATTTTCTGATTTTTGTAATTTTTCTAATTCTTTTTCCTCTAATTTATTTGCCATAATTTTAATTTAATTTTTAATCCCAATCTGGATGTAAATATTCATCAACAGGATTTTTTTGTAAAGCTATTTGATTGTCAAGATTTAATTTCATAGCATCAACATCAATATCCGCTTCTAACCAACCAACAACATCTGATTTTTTTAAATCAGCGTATTCAATAAATGGGTCTCCATCTTTATATTCAACACTTATAGTGCCAATTGATGATGCCATATATTTATCTGGCTCTGAATCATCTTTGGCTATATAAGACCAATGTACTGTATATATAACATTGTCTTTGCCATCTTGCTTTATTTTAGCATCTAATTGATTTATTTTCCAATCGTATGTATTAGCCATAATTTTTTTTTTACAAATTTAGTAAATTATTTAACAATTACCACCACCTATAATAGCACCACCACTGCCTACTTGTATGTATTTGCTTGTTGATATTCCAGTTGTGCTAAATACTTGATAATAACCAGCACTAACTGGGACTGTTCCTGTGGCACTTGTATAAGCATAAAAAGTACCATCTAAGGCACTTGGATATTGATTTGACCCATCAGTATGATAATATACTGTTCCATCTGGTAAACCGAAAGCACAAGCATCACCAGAACTTGACGCATCATATAAAAATTCAAACGCTGTTCTTGCAGCATCTTGGTCATAACCTTTAAACTCTGACATTTGTAAAGGGTTAGACCCGTCTGGCCTACTGGACACAGGGTTTGCTAAATTTACCGCAGGATAACTTGTTCCTGAGCCACTTGAATTGCCACCGCTTAATCTTGAAATATCAGACATGTATATGGGTGATGTTATAGAACTACTTGAATTGTAATCGCTATATTTTCTTTCCTTAGCAATATTTAGCATATTTATTGCACCGCTACTTGGGACTGCCATTACTTAATTTGATTTTTTAATTCTTGAACTTCTTTGCTTAATTCTTTTACTGCTTCAATAAGTAAACCAGTAATGTTCCCATAAGCAACAGATTTCATGCCATCATTATCTGTATGAACAACCTCTGGTAATATTTTTTCTATTTCTTGTGCAATAACACCTATCGATTTATTATTGTTGCCAATTTTATTAAACTCAACACCTCTTAATTTATTTACTTTACTTAATGAGTTTTCTAATGTTTTTACATTTTCTTTTACTCTTATATCTGAAAATGCTATAATATCATCTGTAGCTCTTATTTGACCTGTTACATCTAATTTATAACTTGGGCTTGTATTACCAATTGCAACCCTACCTGTACTGTGGATTCTCATTCTTTCTGAACTACCTGTGCCAAATACTAAACTTGTGCTGCCTGTCGTTGTTTGAACATATCCATTACCTGATGTAAAATTAATTTCTCCATTGGTTTCACTAATAGTTAAATCAGCATCAATTGTAGTCGCACCATTTAAATAAGTTGTGCCATTATTATAAAAATCAAAACCTGCGTTAAAGGCTTGTACTCCTAATTTTGCAATAAGTGCATTACCATTACAATGAAAAAGTTGAGATGGGCTTGTAGTAGCTAAACCTAAATAACCAGCACTTGTAATACGCATTCTTTCAGTAGCAGCAGTACTAAATTCCATTGAATCTGTTGAATGGTCATATTCAATTATACCTCTATATCCAGCAGTCCCACCTGTGCCATCTGCAAACACCACTGAACTTGAATAATCAGTGCCACCACTTGCCTCAGCTACAATACTTATACCTACATTACTACCAGTCTTTTTTATAACTAAATCTCTTGCTCTTGAATTATAAGATAATGGACTTGTGCTTCCAATACCTACTCGACCTGAACTATCAATACGCATTCTTTCTGTTATATTAGCACCATTTGCTCTTGTTGAAAATGTTAAAGCACCTGCATAATTACTATCAGTAGAATTTTCTTTTATACCTCTAATTTCTGAAAATATTGTATCTGTACCGCTTGAATTAAATTTACCGCCAAGACCTATTCCACCACCTACTCCAGTTGCATAAGAGGTATTATCAAATACTTGCATTACTTCATAACCTCCATTACCATTAGAAGGATTATTTACAGCAGTGCCCACAATATGAACTGGTACTATTGGTGCTGTTGTTCCAATTCCTACGTTTCCTGCGCTTGTAATACGCATTCTTTCAACATTACCATTAGTTCTAAAATCCATCGAATCTGAAATATGATTGTAAACAATAGCCCCTTGATTTGGATTACCAGCATCACCAAAATAAATTGATGAAAAATTAGTACCCAAAATACCGATTGCTGCTTCTGAAGCATCAGCAACTGTTAAGTCAAATACACTAAAAGTTGAAGGTGTAACAGCACCATTTGACCCCACTATATGAAGTTTAGTTTGTGGGCTTGTTGTTCCAATTCCTACGTTTCCAGCATTTTTTATAATCATTCGCGTATCAAAAGAAATAGCAGAATCAGCAGTTGAAGTTCCACCTGTTAACCAATAGTGGTCGCCAGAACTATCTTGAACATATCTTTGTGCATATCCAGTATTAATTCTTTTTTCAGCACCATCATAATACCAGTTATTACAAACATCAGTTTGATTCAATGATGTTCTACCAACAAATGATGAGGCTTGGCCTACTTGTATAGGTGTAAATACTGTCCAACTTTCTGGAATAACACCAATTCCAATTTCACCAGCAGATTTTATACGCATTCTTTCATTTGATGCTCCATTAGTTGCGAAAGCTAATGCTTGGTTGCTTTCGGAATTTATAGTGTTAACACCTCCATCACTTTCTACGGTAAACCCAATACCATACCCTACGCTATTATGAAATTCAGCAACTTTACCTGTTGTGCCAGATAATCTTGCGTCAAATAAAACACTGGGCGAATTTGTTCCAACCCCTACGTTTCCGTTACCTTTTATTGCCATGCGCAAAAGATTATTTGTGTTGAAGCCAATAGTATGATTTCCACCCTGATAAAGATTTAAAGAATTAGCACCGCCGTATTGTGTATTATTAGAACTATTTAAAAACAAAACTCCTGTGTCAATAGAATTGTTTTCAAAACGTAAAGAAGTATAAGCATTAGTTCCAGTATTTGAATTTTCTATTCTAAGATTTAC
>CEPN01034972.1_pt1 | contig 13095 bp, 21 predicted proteins | sample 530391 | NCBI WGS metagenome assembly CEPN01 (sample SAMEA2620027, study PRJEB7988) | marine metagenome | isolation source: saline water (ENVO:00002010), including
ACTTTTTCTGATGGGACGGGCATTTCCTCACCAACCGCAGATCATACAGTATCTATGGGGGGTCAGTTTACTTGTGGAGGACAGGCCAGCCTTACAACCACCACTACGAGCATCACCAGCATCAGTGAGATCCGCGTTGGAACGACTGAACTGTCTGCTCCTGTCAAGATCACTTGGGAAGAAGAAGGTTCCTCAACTTCGCTCGTAGCGGCCAATGATCTCCAACAAGCTAACCAAGTAACCCGCTACCGACGCTATAGAATTTCCAACGAAGATAACAAGACCATTCAAATTAGGCTACTGCTCAAACGTAAGTTCAAGCAGTTTTTAGCGTCCACAGATACTGTGTATCTGTCCAGCCTTAACGCAATTAAACACGCCTTACTCGGCTCTATCGCCGAAACTAACGCGGACTTAGAAAGAGCTAACTATCACTGGGCCGTTTGCCAACAAGTTCTTGATTCACAGCTAGACGCCCACCGTGGTGCAGCTAAACCCACGGTTTATTTTGCCGCAGATCGAAGCAATACTCCCAACATGATGTAACCCCCAAAACAATGATCCAATACATTACCGAAAACGCAGAGCAACTTCTGCAAATTGCAGCCAGCGTTATCGCGGTGGCCTCGCTTGTCGCAACCATGACTCCGAACGAATCGGACAACAAATGGGTTCAGCGCATTTCAGGCGTCATTAGCTGGCTCGCCCTCAACGTGGGTAAGGCTAAGTCTAAGTGAAGACATTTTTCCAACTGATAACTGCTGCCCTTCAAGCCTATGTTGAATATGTGCGACTGCAACGAGACAGACATCTCGACGCTCTCGAAGATCGGCTTGATGGCCTTGCTTCCATTGGTGACCCTCATAGTAAGCTGCTCATGGAGCGGGTCGCAAAGCGCATCAAGCGCGAACGCGAGCGCATTATACGATCCGCCAACAGTGACGCTGATTGAAGGGCAGTCTTACCAGTTCAAGGAAGGCGTTCTTGTTGGGCGTAAAGACCATAAATTCCACAGCGACTACAGTTATCGTCGTGCAGTGATCATTGGGGAGAAGTAAATGGACACAAAGTTTCTAGTTTCTCTCGGTGTCGGCCTTGCTGTTCAAGCGGCGGGCATCGTCTGGTGGGCTAGCAAGCTCCAGAGTGAGGTCCAGCACAACGACTTCCAGATCCAAATGATCGCTAAGGATGTTGAAAAGCACGCGATCTTTGTTCGTGATTGGCCCGCTGGAAAGTGGGGGAGTGGATCTTTGCCAGACGATGTGAGGCAGAACCTTAAAATCGGAGAGCTGGAGCAACAAGTAGACCAGATTATGGCCAAGCTCTACAACCGTGATCCTCTAAGCAACATAGGCGAATGATCAACACCCGAATATTCGATTCCCTGATCGGAATGGCGGCACCCGTCATCGGACTGATCACCAGTATGCAGGAGCAATTTGAATACTGGCTGCGGGTTGGATCTCTTGTTGTGGGTATTGCTGTAGGTTTAGCATCCCTTTACCGCATTCTTAAAAAATGAAGATTGGTTTAGCAGTAGGGCACTCTAGGAAAGGAGACGAAGGGGCCATGACTTCACGCGAGTCGGGGTATAGCATATCTGAGTATATGTTTAATTCTGATTTGGTTAGGCGCGTAATTAAAGGACTGTCAGTGGACTATGTAATTTACGATGATTATAAAGACCCCACTTATGTCGGGGCCATAGACTACCTAGCGAGAAAATTAAGGGAGGACAAAGTAGACGCCGTTATAGAGTTTCATTTCAACTCTGCCAGCCCCACTGCCAGTGGACATGAGTGGCTATACTGGCATACAAGTAAGGGTGGGAGCGAACTTGCTTATGTGCTTAAGAACGAGATGGATGAAGCTTACCCTGACATGAAGTCTAGGGGGGCGAAGCCCCGAGCGTCCCGACAGAGGGGTAGTTATTTTCTAAAGAAAACTCCATGCGTTGCTGTTATCGCAGAACCTTTTTTTGGTAGCAACTGCGAAGAGTGGCAAATGATTAACAACAATCGCGGTAAGCTTGCTGGAGTTTACGCAAGAGCCATCAATAAATATGCCGACGGATGACTGCCCCCAAAAGCATAATTATGGCTGGAGTCCGAGTTCGGATACAGTTCAGAGATTTGGGGGATGAAGACTGTTACGGTCTTTATTCACACCGCAGAAAACTAATAACCATAGATAAAAACCTCAAGGGGAAAGACCTATACGAAACACTAAGGCATGAAATGATACACGCAGCGTTCGCTATATCTGGTTTGGCATACTGTGAGCGGTACGAAGAAGAAGCGATAGTGCGCTGTATGGACGAAATTTTCTTCCCCGCTTGGGAAAGAACCTCAAAACGACTAACTAAAAAATGAAAGGTGTACCACACTACTTAAAAGACGGGACCATCCACAAAGGAGGGTCACATAAAATGCCCAATGGAGAAGTCCACACGGGTAAGACACACAGCGATAAAAGTCAGAAGCTCTTTCATTTTGAAGAGCTGAGTGATTCAGCTAAGAAAAAAGCCAAGGAGTCCAAAGGAGCTTCCAAAAAAGCTGCGAAGAAAGCTGCAAAGAAAGCCGCTAAGAAAACGACCAAGAAGGAGAAGAAAATGGATTTCTTGCAAGCTGTGGCAAAAAGAATGGGTGGGGGTAATAACTATGGCTAAGAAAAAATCTACAGTCAACAAAGCTGGTAATTACACCAAGCCGGGAATGCGTAAGCGCCTCTTCAAAAAGATCATGGCTGGGTCCAAGGGCGGTAAACCCGGACAGTGGTCGGCGCGGAAAGCGCAGTTCTTAGCTATGGAATATAAGAAAAGAGGAGGAGGTTACACCTCTTAGACTATGAAAGCGCCACAATTATCCATTAAACAGTGGGCTGAGGATGAATGGGGGTACTATAACAAGGAAGATGAAAAGAAACCCCGTTCCGAGCGGGGGAGATACGGCCCCAAGGCGGTCAGGAATAAATTAACGTCTTCCGAAAAGGCGGCTGCAAATGCAGCCAAACGAGCAGCCACAGCTAGGGGTAAACAAACCGCCAAGTACACCGACGCTGAAAGGCGCGCCCACGGATTTGTAGAGAAGAAGAGAAAGAACAAACAAAAGAAAAGAATGGCATGACGCGGCAACGATTCAAACGCTTACCATCTGGTAGAATATCTTACATGGGTGAGACTTTTCCGGGTATCAATAAACCTAAACGAGCCCCCAAAGGATCTAAGAAGAAGTTCGTAGTCTTAGCCAAACAAGGAAACAAGGTGAAGAAAGTATCTTACGGCCATAGGGACTATAGCGATTTCACTAAACACAAAGATCCCAAAAGAAGAGCCAACTTCCGTGCTCGCCATAACTGCGCTACCGCTAAAGACAAAACTACAGCTAGGTATTGGGCATGTAAGCATCTCTGGTAATGAGCCGAAAACTCCCCCGCCAGTTCTCTAAGAAACGGGGGTGCCGTTACATTGTGTTCACCCCGTCTTCAGAGAATGTAAAACAAGCTTTTGAACGGAGCCAAGCGTTGGGTATCACGCCTAGTTCCTTTACTAGAGGGTTGGGTCGAATGACGGGTTTCTTGGGGGAGGTAGCCTTTGGGCTTCTTTACCCCGAAGCCCGTTATGTGGGTGGGCGTAGTTTTACACATGACTATTGTCTCAGTGAAAAGAAAATAGATATAAAATCAAAAACCTGTAGCAGCCGACCCCAACCCCATTTTACGGCTTCTGTAAACTGCCCCGCCAGCAAAGAACCTGCTGCGGAGTTTTATTATTTTGTTCGAGTTCGTAAAGACCTCAGCAAGGTATGGCTTCTCGGTTGGCTACCGACAAGTCAGTTGATTAGCAAGGGGTGCTATAAAAAACGGGGGGAGAAAGACAAAGACGGTTTTTCTTACAAAGTAAGTGGCTACCATGTCCCTATCAAATGTCTTCGCTCTCCCGTCTCTCTTTGATTCTAGCGGCGATACCCTTTAGTTTTCTGATATCACTTTCTAATTTGCTACGCGCATTAGAGTAGTGCTCAAGGCGGTTCGTTAGAGCCCTGTAGTCTTCTCGCAGCAACTGGATTCGGGTCTCAACCTGCTCCAGATCTGAAAACTCATCAAGGTAGTCGTACGTTTCTCTGTCGGGCATATCTCTGGTTAAAGCGGGGCTTCGGAGATGTCAAAAGTTTTCGCTAAGTTAATCGTCCACATCTTCCCGCCACCTTTTCCTTTAGATATTACCGGGCGAACATGGGTGTTGTTTTTACCGGCTTCTTCTAGAGAGGCCATGCCTCGCCGCACAAACTCTAGGTTATGACTCATACCAACACTCCTACCATTGTTAAACTCATGGAGTAGGACTTGAAATTCTGTGAGAGTACCCCGCCATTCTGGTAGGGTGTCGTTTTGTTCACGACACCTCTTACAGAAGAACTCGACTAGCTCCGCTATAGACGACCTGCTGGAGTTATCATAGGCGGCAGACGCTACCGATTCGTCGATGAAACTGGCAACACCGAACCTACCCCCGACCATTATCTCTTCAGGAGGGTCCCAGTCTAATAACCACCGACCTAAATAAGGCAGTTCTTTTTTAATGGTGGATTCTACTACACTGTTCGCCGGAAACTTACTCCTAGCGTCGTCCCGAACGCGAAGAGCCATCAGCTTATCTCGATTACTACTGTCTAGAGCCGGTATAACCGAAAGACTATTCGCGTCCATGTTCAAAGATAATATCACCCTACCCGCCCATGGGACCGATAACGCGTCCGCATACTTGGCTTGATACTCTACACGCGGGTTGGCCACGGACCTCTTGATAAGCTCTGTAGCTTTTCGTTGGTCTTGGAAGCTGGCGGCTGATGTGGTGTCGTCGATCACCCATGCAGCAACCCTACCCAAATCCTTGTTGAATTTAGTTTGCCCCGATAGGTAGTCACTAGCATCAGCATAACCACCCACCAGTCCTGAAATAACTCTATTGGATAGGAGACTCTTACCCTTGCTGGTGGCCCCCACCAATATGAGCGCCTGCCCCTGCGACATTTTACGCTCAGTGACAGCCTCATAAAACCTTTTGAGCCAAGCATAGAAGTAGTTGACCGTGATAACGGGGGTAGAGTTCTTGAAAAGCTGCCCCAGCCAGTCATGAATAAACGGCCAGTTGGTGGGGTCGCCGTCTGTTTCGGGTTCCACGGGGGTGATGTTAGCGTTATTCAGTATTCTCTGACTGTTGTATGACACCACACGATCCTTGGAGAATATGACTGGTGCGATCTCGTCTATGCGATTGTGGTTGCTTATCGTTAAAAGAGCCGCCTCCACCTCAGTTAGTGCCTGACCCTTCTTGGGTTTCATAGAGAATCCTGTCTGTCTAAGCTCTAGTATGAGCTGCTCTTTCGGGATTGTTACCGCAGAGCTGTACAACAACTTGAAGAAATTTCTACCGTTGAACCAGTACTCATCCAGAAGATTACCCATCTTGGTCTCTTCATAATCGGCTACAAACTTAGCACCAAATATTTCACGCCAACTCATGAAGCCCTTACCAGCCCGATCTGAATAACAAATCATCCCATCCTCAGCTACCTGACAACCCTCTCGGTGGATACCATCGTCTATCCAAAACAAAGGACCTCGGGCACCTATCTCTACATCCCCTATCCACCGATTAGGGAACTGTTTATCAATCTCTTCGGCGACCACTTCGATTGGAATCGCTGTGTCATTGGTCGTGGGGGGCTTTATACTCGCAGCCTTCGTGAGGGCTGTTTGTATAGTTGCGTTAGACACAACCCCACCCATGTTTACCCAGTCTTCGCCCAACTCGAAATATTGAGATGCTCTCAGAGAGGATGAATCAAAACCCGCAAACACTCGGTCTACCTTTACTATGTTCTTGAGACATTTGATGAAGGTGTCAAACATCTCGGGAGCGATTGGTAGGCTCTTCTCAAACTCCCACACAAGCCGTATGTAACCAGACTGCGTTTTAGATCTCCATGTGGGGGGATGGTTGGAGCATTTTGCAGAGATTATAGCATCTACCTCGGCCCAGTTCACGGGCGCGTCGTAGTCGGCAACGATACCATGAATCAAATTGGGTGGGTTGTCCGTGGAGATTCGTTTAGAGGGGGCACTCCCTTCGACTAGGCTGTAAAAAACATGGTCAGTTTTTGCGTCGGCGCACCACGACCTGAAGTCGGCCTTATTGGGGAACTTAGGTTTTGATTTGTTTAGCGTGGATAGGTCCTGTGTTTTATAGCATTTCGTGTCTCTTAGGTTCTTTATGTAACGGTAATTCATTTGGTGTATCGTGATAAGATTGATCCTTCGGCAGCTAACGGGATATCGGGAATCCAATCAGGAGGCTCCGACATTATTTTCAGAATATGCTCCAAGGACTCCTCAGCTTTATCTGCATCAGCTTCGATCACTACCTCGTCATGCACATGAAGCACGATCTTGTAGCCCGCCTCGTCTATCCTGACAAGCATATCACTGAAAATGTCTCGGGCTAAGGCTTGGGAAGCGTTCTCTGCCACGAACCCACCCCACATCTTGACGGCTACATTTTTACCATGCCGCATTAAATATGCGTAATAGTGCCTGTCCTCACTCTTCCCGTCTGACCGTATAAAACCGTAGTTCAGATGCCTACCGCTGGGGAGATCTACTATGAACGGAGTCTCAGCCCCGTTCACTGTTAAGTTGTAGGCGCAAGATATCCCTGAGCTATAGTCACTCCAGAGTCGGGTGATACTCCGCATTGAGTTTCTATAAAGATCCACAGCACTGTTCGCTTCTTTCTGAGTCATCCCCGCCATCTGCGAGAATCTTTTCTTACCTGCGCCGTAACCACAGCCCAGAACCATCGCTTTTATTTTGTGCCGAAGTTTAGGGTCTTGTTTAAGAGATCCTTTTTCGGTGTCCCATTGACCGAACCGGATAGCGAACGCTTCGTAGATATCTTCCGACTGCTCAATTTCTTTGAGCATCTTCTTGTCCTCAGCCAGCCAGCAAAGTGTTCTTACCTCAATTTGACTAAGGTCGGCCACGATTAGTTTCTTACCGGGTTTGGCAGCGATGAGATTCCTCAAGTTTACTCCGAACATCTCTTCTCTCGGGAGGTTCTGAAGATTCAGATTACCCCCACTCCCACTGAAGCGTCCTGTATGAGCCCCATAATACATGAGGCCACCGTAGTATCGGCTATCCGGCATCGTCGCGTGGTCAAAGCTCTCCAGCTTTTTCTTGAGAGAGTTTATACGACGCCAGCTACGAACGGCATCTATCCATGCGTGTTTCTTACCGTAGTAGTCTATCCATTTTTGTGCCTCTTCATCTGTAGCAGCTAGACTACCGGGCGGTTCAATTCCTTCAGTCCTACACTGGTCGTCAAAAGCCACGCGGCTCAGGAGAGGCTTATCCCCAAGCCACGGTATACTCTCTTCGGCCTCAAACAGTTTACCTTTTATTGTTTCTAGCTGAGCCCTCAGCAGGTCCGCGTCGATGGGGAGCCCTCGTTGAACTATCTCTCTGTTCAAACGACTTATCTGTCTTTCTTTATCCGGCCATGCCCATCCATGCTCTTTCCAAAGATCTAGGCAAAGTTGAGAGTCTACTAGCGCGTAGTCACTAACCTCTTTACGGAACTCGTCCGTCATCTTCTCCCATCTCTTCCCGCTCATATTATCGCGGGTGCTTTTATCAACCTCTATCCCCAGAGCAAATTTCGCAGCACCTTTAAGGGCGCGAGGCATGTGCATATACGCCGCCATATCTGCGGTACAATGCCACTCGGCTGGTTTGACTTCGGGCCACCACGACTGGGTAACTCCATATAGATATAGGGTTTCATCAAAAGATGCGTTGTGGCTTATTACTACGTTATCAGTTAAGAGGTCCCATTGAAAGTCTCTGGGGTGACCTACGAATGAGGTGCCATCCGTGCCAACCACGGACACCATGTAAGCATCGAAGTCGGGGTGAGAAAAATATCCGAGAGGGCCTAGCGTCCTGATACTACAGGCTTTATCGTAGTATGTCTCGTAATCGAGGGCATAGGTTTCCATAATTCAAAGAAAGGCCCCCACTGGAACTGAACGAAAACCAGTGGGGGCCAGTATGGGCGGGTTCAGTTTTATGCGATTACTGAACAGGAGATGAATCACTAACCAGAGCTTACAACCCCGCCGCAATTCCTATCCACCCAGATTTTTAGTTAGCCCCCTCCTGCGCGATTTGATCGGGCAGTGGACCCTTCGCTGCCTCTACGCATTCTTTGAATGGTAGCTCTAGCTGCTCAGCATTTAAGCCGAGCTTTTCTAGAAGACAACCTTGGACCGTCACTAACTTGAGCCTACTCATTTGAATTTCTTCGAGTTGCTCATCCAGCTTAATAATCATTTGCTGGAGCATTCTTGCCTCGTTAGTGAGGATTTCGGTAGTTATTTGTGCGTCGGGCATCTTACTTACCGTTGAAGTCTGATATCCACTTTGAAACGGCCTCGGCGGGCGCGTTTTGAGATACGGTAAGCATAGGAGCAAACCAACTATATTTACCCCTTGTGATGGGGCACGACTCGAAGTTCCACAGGATCTCCCCGAGATTCTTGTCTCGGTTAAATGCTGCGTAAGTTGCGAGACGCTTGAAGGTCTGCCTGTAGGCATCCTTTGCGACGTTGATTTTGCCGAGGGCATAACTGTGATCCCCGATGGTGAACGGGTAGGCACTGTCATTATTATTGTCCTCGGGCTGTTGGAAAAGCAGAGTAATCTCTGCGAACTCCAACAGATTGTATTCCGAAGATTCTGCGATGCGCGCCCGATCAGCCTCTGTGTAGGCGATCTGCGGCATCACATCGTCGTCGAAAGGCACATCCTCTCGCCATCCTTTGGTAGCCGACAGAACAGATACTTCTGTCGAGACCTCTGGCTCAGCAACGATGTGCTTCTTATCTAGAACGACACTCCCAAAGGGGGCGTCAATATCACTCGTCTTTTGGACGATGTTCAAACGGGGGATATCAATATCCGAGGCGTCAATAATGAAGCCAGCTTCGTTAGGGATTATCCCTGCGTTAGGTGCGGCTGCGAGAGCCGTGGTGTCATCACTCATGTTTCGTGTTTCTTGTTTCCGGTTACGACTCACGATAAAGTGTATCGTGTGTCTGATGTCTCGATAATGCCCGCATCTTGGCAGGCGTCAACGAAATTTTCAGATAATTTTCTCTTACCTCCTTTTTCGGCTGTATCTCCTATAGCCTTAGCGAGTTTCGCCAGCGGAATATTTGCGTGTTGGAGCACCTCTTCGGCACTTACCCCGAACTCAGACGCAACTTCCAGTAGACTTTCGTTGTCTGTTATCTTTCGAGAGGACCCCATACTCCTCAGTTTGAGGGAAGGATACTCGGTACCGTCTTTGGCGAGGGCCACGGCTTTCTTTTTAAATCGGTCAGCCCAGTTAGAAACGATCTTAGCAATAGCCCACAACTGCTCTACAATCTCCGGGTCTTCTGTTTCTTCGATGTCTACGTCGGGTAGCTGTGGGTTGATCTTCTTTGCTACTTCGATGACGAGTCCACCAAGAGCGGGGCAGGAATCTTCGTGGCGACAGAACCTACAGTTCACATTCGGCGTAAGGTCGTCGAGCGCAGGAGTCCCTTGATCCCACTTGGGGCGTATCTTCTCCGCTTTCTTGATTACGGAACTAAGCTCTGAGACAATGCCATCTACGTCACTACGCTCAAACGTATGGTGGAGGCTGGCGTTGTGTTGTGGGACGTAGAACACGAAGACAATCTCTTCGATATCTGGGAATTTTTGGAAGGCCCCCACTGTGTAGGCTTTGGCTTGCCAGTTCTTTTCTGGTGGGTCAATGATACTGATCCCTGTTTTGTAATCAGCCATCACGGCCTTGGTGCCGGAATCAAGAATCAGGAATCGGTCACAGGTTCCCCATGTGCCTGTCCCATCCAATTCTACGTCTACCTGTATCTCATTGTGCTCCTCTTGTATCCCAGAGAAGTTACCCATGAACGCCTCCTCCATCTCCACGATCTGATCGTAGATCTGTAGCTCTTGCTCATTGTGGAGGGCAGAAGGATCGTGGACTTCCAAGGCTTCGTGGATGCGGGTTCCCATTTCGGCGGCGGCATTAGTGCCGTCTCTTCCGTGGTATCCCGCACACCCCGCCACATACTTAAGGCTGGATGGGCTGAACTCCGCGTGTCCGCGTGAGCCGTGGTCTGGTGTATTCATTCTCCGTGTAGTTCTTGGATGTTCTTTGCTTTGCGTTGCACCGAAGCAATAACAGATTCTTCGATGGTGTTCGCAGCGACTAAGATTTTTTGGATGGAGTCACTCTTGGCTCCGTTTCTATGTATGCGCCCCAATGTTTGGATGTAGCTTTTGGCATCGAATGTGGGGCTTATCAAGGAGACACGGGGTCGGTTGCCGTGCGTGTCGTGTAGAGAAATACCAGTCCCCCCTGCGGCTATGTTTGCTACGACACAGTGTGTCTTGTCTGCTTGGAAGTCGTCGATAACTTTTTGGCGCGCTTCTTCCGATTGTCCTCCTTCTATTCGACCTGCTTTAAGTAGCCCACACAATGAGTCTACGGTTGCTTTGTAATTTACAAACAGGACCACACTTTTTCCTTCGTGGATGAGATCGTTGGCTATCTCTACCATCTCAACGACTTTAAGAGACTCAGCCAGTTGCCTAGCCCTTCCAAGGTTGACAATCAGGTGCTCACTGTCAGCTACTGTCCCGTTCTCTATGTAGTCGCAGATGATGTCGGGCGTTATTCCCAGCCCGTCGTAAGCATCCATTATTTTCTTAGAGTCCTTAAAATCAACAGGCTCCACAAAAACCATGTTATCTCTAAACGAATCGGGGAAGTCTTTTACCGAGAGTCGGTGAGCGTAATCCCCATACATTTCCCCATGCAGACCCCTGAGACAGGATCGGTTCATAAGCCTCCAGTTATTCCACTGATCTTTTCGGCATCCGTTCTTTGTCATCCAACGAAACCAGTTTTTCAAAGGATACACATCTTTGTTCAAAGAGTGCAGCCCCAGACAGAACCCCAACGCCCGCATTTCTACGGGGCTTTCGCTCGCGGTGGCCGACATCCCATGAACTCTAAATTTCTGTAGAACTAGGGATATAAGTAGTTGTGCGTTAAGAGTAAATGGTCCCTTGGCTTTATGGATTTCATCCATGAAAACCATCGTGTTCCGAGGCAATTTCCACTTGAAGATCTTCTTACCTTTACGGCTCATGAACTTCGTGTTCCCCGTCCGTATCTTTTCATAGTTAAGAACAAAGACAGGCTCAATCCCGAACTCCGCTAGCTCTCGTTTCCAGCTTGTTATTACCGCTTTGGGGCAAATGACTGCCACAGGGTATTTCATCACCTTGGCGATGTAACAGGCTACTACAGTTTTACCGCAGCCTGTGTGCGAGCTATCCAGAGTATTCTGCCTGCGGAACAGGCAGTCTATGAAGGAGTCCGCAACGACTTGTTGCATTGGGTAGAGTGATTTCACACTTGTGCTTTACCACAGGTGGAAACCAAGACCAGAAAATTATTTAATTTATTTTCTCGAAGAGGTAGCGGGCGATAAGATAAGCGTCAATCATCCCGTCATGAGGGGTGCGGCATCTCTTGTTCTTTAGCCAGTTCTCTTGGGGGGCCAGCCGCTCCACCGTTTGCAGAGCCGCAACTTTAGTAAAACCTTTCGCAGTGTTGCCCAGCATTTGCTTCTGCCATTTATGCACACTTATACGATTCACATCGTAGCCCCTTGACTCAGCCATACCCAAAAGCTTACCGAAGCTTAGCGCCATAGAGCGGACGGCCTGCGAGCTTTTTGCGTGGGCCAAAGGCTCTTCTATCGCCAGCGTGAAGGGGGTACACAGGTCCATCAACCAGTCATGAACTTTGCGTACATCTACTTCCCGCTTCTTAGATCGTTGCAGACAGGGCATGGCGATCTTGTCGATTATAGAACCGTCGTGCTTAGATATCGCGCAGAGTCCCCCGTCTAATCCGTTATCTACACCTACGATCATACAAGTTGGTCTATTATCTTAGAGGAGACTAACAGACCATTACCTGATTCGGGAACGAAAAGATCCATATTCTTTTGTAGACTACGCAGGAAATACACTTCTTTTCCTGTTTTAGGTATCACCCTGTAAAAAGCCCCAACGAGTTCTACCCGCGTGAATTTAAAGTCGTTGATGTCGGGGAGATCCACTTTGATGATAGCGACGGGCTTCGCCTCATCAACTCTGTTTGGAAACAACTCACTCATCTGCAAGGATACTTGTGTCTAGAAAGCATGGTGTAGACGGGCCTAGGTATGTCTTCACAAGAGTATCCATAGCTTCTTGCGCGAGGGCTTCACTTAAGTCGTGCTTTTCTTGAAGAATAAGTTTTACCATATTGATGCTGTAACACGCCCGAGGGTGCGTGTCTGCGCCTTCGATTACACCTAGTAGTGCGTCCTCTAACTCAGCTAACAATATGAAGGGTTTAGTTTCCTCAACGGAGTCCGAAGGACAGTTAATGTGAGATGCCCTGTCAAAAGACAGATCATCCATACGCCCAGAGCCGAAGTCATCGAAGTTGTTAATCATTGTCTGGGTCTATATCTATGACCTTTTTGGGGGCGATAGCGCCTCCCCCTCTGTCCGCTTTGGTGTTATTGAGAATAGAGATGTCTATCTGCATAGAGCTGCTCCCCCCACCTTTGGCGTTCAGACCTAAGTTTCTACGTATTAGCTGGTCTAGTTCCGACAGCTCCCTGACGGTTTTAGGGCCGCGAAGGTTTTTCACACTGTCTCGTAGGAGCTTTATTCCTGCGGCAGCAATGTAGTGCTGGTACTTATCCGCAGGAGTAGATTGTCTCTCCGCAATCTCCATCATAGACTGATCCTCTTCATTTCTCGCATCGTGCTGAGCGCAGAGGATAGCTTCGTCCGTCATGTTTTCCAGCTCTCCGTCAATAGCAGCACCCAATGGATCAGCAGGAGGGTCATCACTAACTACGGGTACGTGTGGAACATTGCCCCCTTTTCTCGGGGGGAGCCCCATAG
>CEPN01012109.1_pt1 | contig 12998 bp, 20 predicted proteins | sample 530391 | NCBI WGS metagenome assembly CEPN01 (sample SAMEA2620027, study PRJEB7988) | marine metagenome | isolation source: saline water (ENVO:00002010), including
AATTCTTACCTCCGCACCATCTTCAAGTTTAAATCTAGAGCCAGAGTAGCGCCCTATTAAAACCCATTGTTTTTCCTCACACCAATGCTTATCTCCAAATCTGTTTTTATCGTTGTAACATTGTGGTCCTTTTTTAACCACATAGGCCACAATACTTGCCAGGCCTTCACGTTCTTTTGTTTCTTTGGTTAATATTAAACCGCCTTTTGTTTTTGCTTTCCCGGCGTAGGGAAGAACCAACATTCTCCATCCTGTTGGTTGTGGCATCCTTTCAAGAATAGAAGCATCTAGCTTTTCTGGATCTAAAACTAAATCTTGCGGATCCACATAGGCTTCTGCTACTTTTTTTGCCATGATGTTGGCTTCTACTGGTTTTGAACTCATATTTCTTTTCCTATATCACTTATCTCGTTTGCAATATAGTATAAAGCAGAAAGCTCTCCTTGCAAATATTTATAATGTTCTATATCTTTTAGCCCACCAGACATTAACGTGTCTTTTATCTGCTCTTCTCTGTTTTCGATTAATTTCTTAATCTTTGATAATAAATCTATTTCATCCATTTAAGATTTCTTTTTTGGTCTGCCTCTTTTTGCTGGTGCCTTTTTTGCTGCTGGTTTCTTTTTTACAGGTGCTTTTTTTGCAACTGGTTTTTTCTCTGCGACTTTCTCAACAGGTTTTTCAACAGGTTTCTCAACAGGAACGCCAGCTTCTATGCAAGCCATTTTTTTTGCAATTCTTGCAAGATTAGCCTGGTGCTTAATTTCTTCTGCTTCTTTTACAGCTTTAAGATCCTCGGCTTCTTTTATTCTTTCAGCTTTTTTTTCAGCTTTAAGTTTTTTAATCGCCTCTAGTTTATAAGATGTTGTCATAATAAGCCTCTAATTTTATTTTCTAATTCTAACAATTTCAAATCAGCGTTTTGCTTTAATCTATCAATTGCAACTTCGAGTTTATCATCTGCAATTTGTTTTTGCACATCCATACGTCCTTGTTGCAACTGAGCATCGAGTAATTTTTCTTCTGCTCTTTGACTTTGTTTCTGTTCAAACTGTTGATTATCTAGATCTAATTCTTTATCTCTTAGATCTAATTCACGTTTTCTAATATCAACCAATGGATCTTCGGATCCGTTCATGCCGATAGATTGTAAGAACTCGCTTGCTAATTGTGCCATGATTGTTGAGCTAAATTGTTCATTAACCATTTGTATTTGTTGATTAATCATTTGCGCTTCTTCTGGTGATACTTGTTGCATTTGCGCTTGTATCTGTTCTATTTGTTGTTTCATTTCTTCTGGCATTTGCTCTTGTGCCATTTGAGCGGCTAAAAATTGTAAATGCTGCATACAGTGACTTATGATTAAGGCTTGCACTTGTGGACTTTCTTTAACAATATTTGTCAAAAATAAACTTTTATGCGCTTCCAAATGTGCTTGATGGTTCTGCTCCGGAAAAGCCTGGGCTGGTTGGCCCATTAAAAGTGTTGAGTTTTCTATGCCGGCTTCAACTGGTTTTGGACTCATATCTGGTGGTGGTTGTAGCAACGCATCAACATTATCTACACCAAGGGCTGCATACATTCTACGATATGCTTCATAAATACCCATAGGACCATGTATTTCTGGATTTGATTGGACCATTTGTAAAAGCTCTTGCGCTAAAGTAACTCTTTGGCTTTGTGAAAAAATGTTTGGATCTGATATAGGTATAATATCGACTCTATCATCAAAATCTTGTTGTTTGATTTCATTTGGACCACTGCCAACCTGGTAAGTATAAACTGGTGGTAAATACTCACTAAAAACTTTTGACATCAAACCAAATTCTATTTTTTGTGAATGATGCAGTCTTTTGTGTATGGCACTCATAACTTTAGTGCCACGCTCTAATAAAGCTACTGTAGTGCCTACAGGCATGGCTTGATTCATATCACCGACATTCATGTCTGCTATAGCAGCAAATCTTTTACCAGAATCGACCAATATACCTAAAAGTTGCATTAAAACATTGCTAGGTTCTTTTATTGGTAAAGGTATGAGGTTTTCTCGTAGAGATCCACCAGTAGTATCAATATCTCTAAATTCACCTGGTTGCAAAGGATCATCTTCATCTCGGATCCTCATGCCTCTGGCTTTAAAACCAGCTGGTAAATTTGCTAGCGTACCTGCGTCAATTAATTGTCTTAGTATTGATGTAGATGCTTTAGATAGACCACCGATCATGTGTGATAAGCCAAGACCATAAAAGCCTAGTCCTGGCATAAACTTATACTGAACAAAATAGTTTATTTTGTTTTTTAAAGGATCGTCTGGTAAATAGTTTCTTCTAATAGATAATACTTTTTCTGAGTCTTCTTCTATTGTCACTATGTATGGCAGTTTTAAACCTGTAGGTTCGCCTTGTTCATCTAGATCTTCAAAACCTTCTATATCCAAAACAGTGTGTACCTCATAAACTGTTCTGTTGCGGTTCTCTTTATATGAAGGTGAAACGCCCTGGATCTCATCTATAGCTTCTGCAATATCAGAAAGATCGTCTGAATAGCTTTCAGATCCAATATCAACATTGGCATAAAAACCAGATAATTGTTGTTTTTTTATTTCATTGGCAGACATGCTAATAGAATGAGTTATTCTTTCTGCCGAGCTAATGTCTGGTGCTTCGTAAGGCACAATAAGATCTTCTGGTGGTATGAATTTAGAAACCGCTCTATTTAAAACGAAATCAAAATATACTTTTTTGAATGTAGATCCTGCTAATGGTAAGTAAAATAACATCTGATCGAGCTCTGGATCGTATTCTTGCATTACATTCATAATGTAATAATTCATAAACTCCTGGACTCTTTCTGCTTGATTTTCTGTTTCAACAGTCCTAGCACCAACAATTTCTGTTTTTACAGGTCCTTTTGCTGGCAACATTTCTTTATAAGCCTGGGCTTGGAACTGAGTTACAGCTTCTGCCAAGATTGGATGTATTACGCCAGATGATCCTTCAAATGGTTGAGATCTAGAATCATCAAACTTCATACCTAAATATTTAAGGCCATCGGTGTAAGTTTTTTCCCACTCGGATCTAGATTGTTTATCGCTTTTGATCGAGCTTAATAAATCATTTGATATGCTTGATAAAATGCCATCGTCTAAAAAATCAACTAAATTTGAGTTGAAATCAAGATCCGGTGCTTGTGTTTGTGCTATTTCATCATCCAACAAAACATTTTCGTTTTGCACTAAAATTTCAGCAGCTTCTCTTATTTGATCTTCTCTTGTGGTATCGAGAGGTATTTCGACGGCAGATCCTTGAACTCTTACGTCTGGATTATTTTCTGTACCAAGTTGTTTGTCTATTGCCATAGTTGTTTAGTGTATCACTTCTCCATCGTTTTTTTCCACACCTACTATGTCAGTTAATTCACCATCAACTTTTAAACCATGATACTCTGCAATAGCTTCTGCTATTTCAAATGTTTCGGCATGTATATTTGGGCCAGCATATTCAGAGCCATCCCAAATAAATCTTGTTAAATATATTTTCAATAATAAATTGTTCTGTTCTTCTTTAATAATCGTACCTCATCTTGATAGTCTTCATGTAGTGATACAAATCCGCCTTGTCTAAAACGCATTAAAGCCATTGTAGCACTATCGCAAAAGTCATCATAATCGCCAAACGGAAATGATGCCATTTCTTCAATAACTTCTTCGGCAAAATCTTTTTCTGGTGCCCAAACCATGCCAGATTCAAACATCGGTGCGACACTATTCATCCTGGCTATTTTGTCCTGGCCTCTACTTGGACTATAAGAAGTTACGGGTATGCCCATACGCCTTAATTCATGTGTTAATGGTGTCCCAGAGGCTTTTGCTTCAATCAAAACACAATCTGGTTCCCAATACCGATATTCTTCTAAAGCCATACGTTTCAGCTCTGGGAAGTCGCAACGGACTCTTTTTGCATCTAATAAGATAATTTCGTCCATATCACCCTCTTCTCTATTAAATATTGCCCAGGTTGTTATGGCCGAATAGTCTGCTGTTTCTTTTTTAGAAAAAGCGGTATCATAACTTTGAATGACGTAAGAGTAATCTGGAACATCTGGGTTTTCCCATCTTTTCCACCACTCTCTTTTGACTATAGATCCTTCTTCTGCGGTTGGATTTTGCATCCACTGACTGTTCCATTTTGAGATAGGCAATGATGCTTTGACACCTAATAGTTCTTCTTTTTTCCAAAACTCTGGCCATAAAGGATCTTCTGATTCTGGCATGATCGCTGGAAACTCTACTACCTCCCATTGGTCGGCATGATCTTCGCCTTGTTTATTCAAAACTTTACCAACCAGGTCTTTTGTTGACCATCTTGTCATTACTATCACGATTATCCCACCAGGCTGCAAACGCTGTCGTGGACCAGATGTGTACCATTCATAAGCTGACTCAAGGGCTTTTGGTGACATTGCATCTTGCTCAGAATGAGGATCATCAATAACCAAAAGATCAGCACCACGACCTGTAATAGCACCGCCGACACCAGCTGCAAAGAACTCACCTTCTTGATTGCTAGTCCAGCGACCAGCTGATTTGTTATCAGCTTGCAAGGATAGCTCTGGGAAAACATGTTGATAATCTTCGCTGTCGATGATGTTTCTTACTTTACGACCGAACCGCACGGCTAATTCAGCAGTGTGAGTGGTTTGTATAATTTTAAGATCTCCTCTACGGCCCATCATCCAGGCCGGAAAAAAAGTTGAAGCAAACTCAGACTTGGAGTGCCTTGGCGGTAAACAAACAATAAGACGTTTTAATTTGCCATCGGCAATCCTATTGAATTTATCGGCAATGATTTTATGATGTCTGCCTTCAATAAACTCTGGCCACATGTGCTTCACAAAAGCCATGAAGTCTGCCTGGCAAGAATCTTGTTTTTCTAATTGATCGTATCTATGCAGTAAAGCTACTGCTTCGGCTTTATCTTGTTCCGATAAAATATCAAAATCTTTGAAAGATACATCATTCATAAGCGAGTTGGGCAGCTAGGTAGTGACGTAAAAACCACCCAACTCTAGACGTTTGCTCATTGTTAAAACGCCTAGGAGTAGTATTACATAGACTTAAACTTCGTGCCATTGTTCGTTTTGAAAAAGCAAACTTTCAGCTTCTCTTCTGCGAATTAAACCTTGTAAAGTTTCACCATTGGCCTTATTCCACCTACGCATTTGCGCTGGTACTTCATTTTTTTTGTTTTCATTTAAAACTTTAAGCATGGTGCTACTATTCAAATTTGCTGGCCCTAAATTAAATGTCCAGGACACTAATGCGTCGAACTCGTATTGTTCAAGAGGCACTTCAACTGCTTTATTAACAGCTTCCTCAAAAACAGCTACATCTTCTAATAAAAGAGCTTCTGCTCGTTGTTGTGATATTTCCATACCTTCACTAATACCAGAGGTCGAGCCATAACCAATTGTCCAAACTCCGGCCGCGCATTGATAACTTTCTAGCTTACAGCCTTCAAACTTTTTGATTAAAGATAAGCCTTCTTGTGATATTTCCATGTTTTGCATATTAATAATCTCCCCATATTTTTGTTTTTGTGCCGCCATGGTATTCAACGGCATGTCCTTCTTCGATAAGCATTTGACAAATATCTTGACCATCTTCTGTATAAGGGATCCCAAGTATTCGCCCATATTTACCTTTTCCTAATGATTTTACTTTAAATTTACCAAAGCATAACTCTTTGAGTCTTTCTTTAGCTGCTAATCCTAAAACTTTTTCTGCTTTATCTCTAGTTCTGGACTCTGGCGTATCTATGCCAGCAAGTCTTACTCTTTGCTTGTGCAATTTCACATCAAAACCAAGATCTAAGCAACAATCAAACGTATCGCCGTCTACAACGCGTTCTAATGTAGCGTTATAAACAAAAGCGTCTGGTGAATCACTCATCACTTTCTCCTTCATTCGTTGTCACTTTTCTATAATAAACGACAACCTCTTTTAATTCTTTTATGTACCTTTTGAGTTCTTGCATGTTATACGCCATAAGCTCATAATCTGGCACTGACATGGCTACAAATACAACATTTCCATGTTCTTTTTCTACGCGCTCTAAAAATTCATCTAAATTTTTTTCAGATACAACATACCAATACGGCTCTTTTAGGTCTACAGCCCTAGGCATGATTGGTTGAACGATTTTACGTTCAATAGGTTTGGTTACTATTTCTACTTCTTTACTCGGTAGTAGGCTGCAACTGCAAACCATTATCGAGATCGTCAATACCAATAGTGTCTTTTTCAATGCTATCGAATACATCTTTTGTTCCATTGTTTACACGGGTTTCAATCAATCCAGGTTTAGCAATAGCTAATTTAGAAAGATTGTGTCTTTTAAATATATCAAGATACCTTACCATCTCTGCTTCGATTTCTTGATTTTTTTCTTGTAGTTTTAATAACGAGCTTGTCTGTAATTCAAAGTCATTTTGTAAATTTTCTATCACAGCTTTTTGTTCAGCATCTCTTAATTCAAACGCATCGTTTAAAGCCGATAAGTTACTATTTTGCCAATATAGAAAACTACATAACAAAACTAGAACACCTATGACGCCAAATAATATCTTACTCATCAATTGTCCATATTTTTAAAGGATCTTTTTTACCTTTAACCTTAATTGGTTTTAATGACTTTAACACATATTTGCAATTTTTTGCAGTTTCTTGCCCAATTAATAGTTCTACGCCTGCTTCTTTCGTAGCACTCTCAAGTCGCGCAGCTGTATTTACTGCATCGCCTATGGCTGTATAATCGAAGCGTGAATCAGATCCCATATTGCCTAGTACAGCTTTGCCTGTATTTATCCCGATACCAATACGAACTTCTAACTTTGCTTTATTTATTTCGTCTTGCATTTGTAAAGCTGCTGCAATTGCTCGGTTTTGGTGATCTTCTTGGTCAATGGGCGCATTGAAAATAGCCATCATAGCATCGCCAATATACTTATCTACCATGCCACCAAAATTTTGCACGGCTTTGGTTTGTATGGTTAATGCTTGATTCATAATTTTAGTAACTTCTTGTGGATCTAAAGTTTCAGACAAAGCAGTGAAACCACGAACATCTGTAAATAAAAATGTGCAATATCTTTTTTCGCCACCCAACTGCAAAAGATCTGGATTGTCTTGCAGTCTTTTAACTTGTCGTGGATCCAGGTAATGTTCAAATTGTTTTTTGATTTGTTGACGTAATTTATACTGTTCTCGGAAGCGCATATAGAAAACTACACCACTCATAATCATTTCTGACACAAAAGTCCAAGAAAAATCGATCAAAATGCCGTTTTTGATGCTAAAAACTCCTAAGACGCCTGTAGACGCAAGGAAAATTGCTCCGAAGGCTAAACCCTTGGTCATGTTGAGATATGCAAGCACAAGCGAAATGGTGAGGACAAAAATCGTGAAAATTAAAATTTCGGCTGCTATGGCCCAATCTGGAATGTAAGGTGAGTTTTTTAACAAAATTGACTCGGATAATGCAGCTTGAATTTTGTGTGGTTCTAATAATCCAACCGGTGTTGCAACTTGTGGCATGATGCCCGCAGCATCTACTCCAACGAAAACATATTTACCAGCAACATTCATTTCCTCTAATGTTGTTTCTGGTGTTTTTACCCAGGACACCCATTTACGACCAAGACGATCAACATCTACCGGTGGCAATCCTTGAACAGTAATTTGTTGGATGCCGTTTTCGTCACCTTTGATTATGTAGGTTTGTGCACCAGCTAACATTTTTAACACTTCGGTACCAAAACTAGGCACAAAACCATCTGGTGTTTGGTACAGCAATGGCACACGTCTAACTAGATTGTCAACTTCTACTGGAGCCGAAGAAATACCTTGTGGAAGGTTTGCGAGATTGGATGTGTTTTCTACGACTCCAGACGAAGCAATACCAGATATATTTTCACCTAATAAAACTGTACCTGTAGTTGGTGGATAGTTCCCGTTGTTATATTCAAACATGGATAACACTGTTGGTCCATAACTAAGTGCCTCTGCGAATACTTCGTCGCCACCAAATCTATCGGGCTGCGGAAAACTGACTACCCAGCCAACTCCTAATGCACCAGCATTAAGAAGATCGACATGAATTTGTGCTAAACGACTTCTGGGTATTGGCCACCCACCTTCTTTTTCTATGTCTTCTTCACTGATACTTAATACCACAAAGTTGCCACTAGGCTGTTGTTCTTCTACAAAAGTATCAAAAGTTTGTAGTTTAAGGATCTGTAAGGGATATAACTGAAACAACAGTGGCAACAAGAGTATTATAAATGTGGTGAATATTACTCTTTTCATTAGGATCCTTGTCTTATTGTTATTGTAGAGTTACCGGTGCCGTTGATCTGAACCACTTTAGAAACACCATCTTGTATAAAAATTACAGTGTAAGATTGATCGCCGTCTAATAAAACTTGTGCGCTTTGATTGACGTTTCTTATCATCTTAACTTGGCTGCCCTGGAGTAAAGTCGTTATTTGAGTATCTCTATCCTGGCCAATCGCTGTTCCAGAAATATTGATACCAGCGACAAAATTGGTAAGCTGATCTTCTTCTTCTTTGCTATCAAGCTCGTCAATAATATCCAAGAGATCTTCCAAGAAGTCGACATCAAGTAGATCTATATCGAGCTCAGTAAATTCAAAGTCTGGATCTTCTTCTAATAGATCTTCTGCTAATAGATCTACATCTAGATCTGTAAAATCTAAGTAGTCTGCTGATTGATTTTCTTGGACCTGTTCCTCAGATATTTCTTCTTTCGGTGGCGATATAATCAAAAGGTTATCAATCAATTCTAAAGTTATATCCAGGGTAACTGGCTTGGATGGTGTATTTTCAAAAACAGTGGTTGTGGTTGCCTGGTAAGGTTTGTCTAAAACCACTTGGCCGGCAGCTGTACTAACTAGGATCTCGCCACTAGCATCGCCAAATTTATCTGGTAAAAGAATAATTAAAGATCTACCTGTTTCGTCAACAGTTGCGGTAAAGTCCGTCCCTCTAACAAAAATTTGTGAAGTCGGCGTAGATAGAGTGATATTTTTTTTATTTAGTTTATTGACGTTACCAGATATAAATCGGATGGTGCCACTGGCAAACGACAAAGCCATTTCAGATTTATCTGGATTTGGATCATAAATATATTTGTCTATTAGTAATTGTGAGTGCTCAGTAAGTTTTACTGTTGAATCATCAAGAAAAGTAATGGCCACACGACCAGCTCGTGTTTGCACCTCATCGTTTGAGGCAATATCAAAATCTATTTCTGCTGGATATGCTTGATCTCGTACTACCTGTCCGTAGCCCTTGAGCTCTGTAATATCTCCAATACTAGCAGCTTGTGCTTGTGCCGCCGTCGTTTTGAACGACACAAATATTACTGTTAGAAGTATTAGAAGTGATTTTGAGCCAGTCACGAGCTAAAGTTGAAGATTGAGTTATATTAAATGTGTTGCTACTGCCGTCAAGATCTAGATAAAAATATCCAGCATCACTTGAGCTTGCTCCGTAGCCGCTACCAGAAAAGTTTACTGTATTTGATGAGCCGTTAATGTCCATGTAATTCGTGGCATACTCATAATCAATATCAAAATCGAACTCATTACTATCACCAGTAATAATCCAATCTAGATCTAAATAACTAGCATCATCGTCTTCACCAATTTTTATGTCAGCCGTGTTGCTTGAGCCGGTGACGTCAATGTTTAAATTGACATAATCAGTTGCGCTCAAGCCTGTTGAGTTCATCAGAAGATCCCATACGTTTGAATCACCATCAAACTCAAAAAAACCGGTAAAGTTGCCGCCGTCAATAGCATCGGATCTAAAAATATTGCTTGATCCGATTTGGTTAATGTCGAGCGTCATGCTGGCGCCGTCAAGATCCAAAGCCGTCATGCTGCCAGACGAAGCCGAAGTGCCACCAATAAGGTTGGTAGATCCTAACTGTTCAAGATCAATAGCGGCGTTAGATCCACTTTGATCAACAAAAATTTCATTGTCAGCTAACAAGGTAGCTGAAAATAAAAGAATAAATAAATACCTCATTCTTTCTCCATAAAAGTCCAAAACCCTTTTTCACTACCCTGGTTTATTATGTCAACAATACCAATTTCTATAGCGCTTTGCAAAGCGATGGACTTACTTTCGTTCATGGCATTACCAGACTCAAACTCGACTAATTCAAGATCATTGGCAATATATCTGAAATAATCATTAGATAAACCAACAGATAAAATAGTTTTTGTGGTTAGGTTTTCCAAAAGTATTTCACCTGTACTTACTGATACTAAACGGATTGACACCAAAACAGTATCTTCTCGGTATTGTTTTGATGAGCCTATGCCGAGATACCTAGCACCCATGCCTCCGGTTAATAAATTGGTATTGTAATCAACGATACCACCTTCAATAATAATGCCAGCAAACAAGAGTGGCAGCTGTTCGTTTTTCTCATCAAACTTTTCACGAGTAGATCTAATGATTTGTCGTTCACGAGTTATGTGATCCAGGCCACCTCTTTCTACCACACGAAAAAATCCAGATTGTTTAAGAGCTCGAATGAGATAAGTTTCTGGTGCTTGTGTCATGGCCGTAGAAAAATTAGCATAGCCATCGACACTTTTTCTTTGTCCAGAATAGTCAGCAAACTTATAGACTGCGACTACCGGTTTTTGTACTGGCTCTGGTATTTCTAATATTTCTTTAGTAATTGGTTGATTGATAAATGCCGATTTTGAAAAGCATTGCGCTTTGCCGATAATGGTTACAACATCTTTATAGTCTTGATCTGGATTTGTTAAACAGGGTGAAACGTATTTTAAATGCGTTGCACAACTAGCCACCAAAACCAAAGTCGCCGATAGGAATAGTGATTTCAGTAGTGCTTTCATCTAAAGTATTATAAATCGTTAATGTTATATATGTCCCATCGGAGGTCCAACTTATGATGTTATCAAATAGTGTGAAGGATCCAGATGTTGCTGGATTTTCACCAAAAAGTTGTTCAACTAATTGCCTGGATAATTGAGCAAAGATACGCGATTCAAAATTACGAATGAATCTAGCCAAAGTTGTGTTTTCTTCCTCACGCTTTGCTGCTTCCTCTAGAGCTTTTATTTCTGCTTCCAGGGCTTCACGCCTGGTAAACTCTTGGTTCTCAATAGTTAAGTAATGGGCCGAAGTACCGACACCGCTGAAAGAGGGTGATTTGAATTGAAATTTAATTTCATCTGCGGATATAAATGATGTGAATAACAGAATATAACTAGCTGTTATTTTTGCGAGGGGATTTTTGAATATTATTTTTTTCATTTTCTTTTAGCCTAACAACAGTGTCGACCTTCTCTTTTAAGCGTATCATATCTTGGTCCAGGAGTCGAAGTTGATCGGTCAGTCTGATAATCGTAGTTTTCATTTCTGCTACAGCTGGATCTATTGTTTTGGTTATGGTTTGCCAAACGTAATAAACAAAATAACCTAGGCCAATCACCATAACTGTTGGAAAACCGAATTTTTGTATAAGATCTACAACTTCCATCAATCTCTCCGCGCATCGATTTTACCATCTTCAACGAAGTTTTCAGCTCGTGCTATGCGATCGAGATCTGGTGGTAGATCTAAAGCGCTACTAACAATAGTGTCTATGCGTATGATGTCGTTATTCATAATCGATGCTCTGGTTATTAACATTTTAGTTATGCCCTGGACACTTTTTATTTCTGATACCAGGCCAGTCATAAGTTGTTTGATAATGATAAAAATGAAATAGCCCATGATAAGGCCACTAGCGATTGGTAGGCCAAGGTCACTAATCAAGCCTATGGCTTGGTCCATTAGTCCTCGCCTTTAAACTTTTTGCTTTGTCCAGATGTCCCGGCATAAATACCAAATACTGCTGCCATAGCACCGACAACAATTGATACTAAACCGGATTGTTCGAGGCTTGGATCTTCAAGACTCATAAACCAAATCACTACCTTGTAAAGTAAAAAGATGTAAACACTGACAAAGATCCTTGGGAAGATCCTCCAGGCATCGACAGCTTTGGCCAAAAAAATTAATTTTTGATAAGGATTGTCTTTGCTATTGTGTTGACTAACGTCGATGTCAAGCTCAAGTTTTTTTTTGATAACAGGATCTTTCTTTTGTTCTGGATCCTCCATGCCCATTGCGGACAATGTTTCTTCTTTGTTCATAACAGGGCAGCTAAACCAACGACAGCTACAATGAAAGGATAGACCGCCCAGATCATACTTTCTAGTTTATCGAATCTTTTGGATCCATCCTCGAGTCTTTTTTCTATGTTTTCATAGCGGATAGCGCACTCTCTTTCATGTGCTGCTATACGACTCATTGCTTGCTCTAGCTCTGTCATTGTTTTTTCTTAGGTCTTCCTACTTTTTTAACTCTTACTTCTTCGTAAGCCTCGTTAATATCTGGCGTTGATTCATCATCGCCAACATATTGGCCCTTATCGTTTCTGGCTCTGACAATCTTTCTCTCAGTTCCAGTAAAATAATCCACTACCTTTTTCCACCAGCTCATTTTATTCTCCTGGTTTGTTTTTGGCTTTGCCAATATTTAAAGCTAGTAAGTCTATTAATTTATAGAGTTTACCTATCCAAACATCATCTTTTGGTGTTGGCGTACTTGCAGCTATCAAACTGCTCACTGTCACAACTGCTGTTACGATACCGATTGCGTTTACAATTAGATCCATATTAGTCCTCCTTCTCTGGCTTTTCTTTCAGATCTTTTACATTTTCTTCGACTGGCTCATCTAAACTTTTTAGTTTTTCAACCACTGCTTTTCTAATTGCAGCAACTGCTTCAAGTTCTGAGCCTTCCCATGCGCCTCTTTTTGAACTAACGTCAACAAGTTGCAACATGCTTAAAAAAATATTTCTATCTTCCATTTTCACTACCTCCTTTT
>CEPN01008234.1_pt1 | contig 12980 bp, 15 predicted proteins | sample 530391 | NCBI WGS metagenome assembly CEPN01 (sample SAMEA2620027, study PRJEB7988) | marine metagenome | isolation source: saline water (ENVO:00002010), including
ATGCACAGTGAGGGTGGTGACGCGCCTGACCTTGCTGAGTTTGATGTTGACGCAGCGCATGACTACCCAGCAGCCAACATGCTGCCAGCAGTGCAGCCATCACCAGCAGTGGGCTGGCGCAGCACAAGCACAGCAGAGCAGTTGATTGTCTTTGAGCCAAGCAAGCCATCAGGCACAGCACAGCAGTCATACCTTGGCAAGCTCATTGGCCTGTATGTTGAGGGCTGCAACTTTCGCACTCTGCACCTCGAGGGGTCAGACACAGGGTCAAGCTGGACGCCACTGGCCACCCTTGACCTGTGCACTGACCTTGGTGCAGCTGGCGCGTTGTCTTACAAGCTCACAGGTGAGGTGGTGACTGTTGAGCCTGCATCTGCTGAGGCTGCAAAGTACATCTTTGGGGAAGACTTGAGAGGCAGCAGGGTGCTGCTCAACGCTACCAAGTCGCGCAAGATTGCAGCCAACCTGTCAGGGCAGTGGGGCAGCACCGGCACGACAGTGAGGCCCGCGCTGCGCCTTGAGGCAGTTGACGGCACAGAGACAGCCATTGCAACATGCATGCTGCAGAGCCACAAGGGCATCTGCTTTGTTGACACCAGCGACTTGCAGTATTTCAAGTATTGGCGGATACGCATACCGGCTGGGCAGGTCATCTGTGATGTTGGTGACGACCCAGAGACGGGCTACCGCATAGGCAGCATGGTGCTGGGTGAGGTGGTCACATTTGGTGCGGGCACCAATAGCCAATGGTCCGAGACAACAGACCCCAACTACACAGAGAGCGTGACTAGGCGCGGCACAAAACTGCGCACCAAGAATGGCCCACCCCAGCGCACATGGACAATGCAGTGGGCAGAGGCTGACCGTTTTCTTGATAGTCAGTCGCCAGACTATGTGCAGCGTGACAACACCATGCCCCTTGCTGCACGGGCTGAGGTGTATGAGCAGCTCAGGGCGATTGCTGACAGGTCTGACAGTTTTGCTGTGCCAATGGTTGCACTGCGGTACATACCTGCAGACGGTGGCAACGTCACCAACCCTGATGCCATGTTGTACGGTCACCTTGATGGCAGTGTTGAGCTGCAGTCAGTGTTTGCAGAGAATGACTACACGGCACACCAAGTGGTCAGGGGTGGCCTCATCAGCATCAATGAGGTCATCTGATGGTCACACAGCTCACAGCGCATGACCATGACGGGCACTGGCTGCTCGACTTTACCATTGAGGGGCAGCGTTATTCATACACCAGCGCGCCAGATGCCGTGACAGTCAATGAGGCTGACGGCACTGCACGCCTGTATGTCATTGGCCTTGAGGATGTGCAGGTGAGCAGGGCGGCTGACAGTGTGGCTGTCTCCATTGAGGCGCAGGTTGACTGGGCTGCGCTTGCTGCTCAGGGTGTCAACCTCGAGGGTGGCACGGCAACCCTGCGCAGATGGTTTGCGGGCCTGACCATCAATGAGGCTGTTGACTTTGGCAAGGGGCTAGTCATTAACGTGAAATATGGCGAGCTTGGTGAGCCTTTGGCCTTTACTGTGTCAAGCGCACTGGAAGAGCGCACAAATTTGCTGCTGCCACTAGGTGCAAAGTCTGCCAACAGCATGCAGGCTGCGCCATATGAGCCATATGAGCAGACCATTGGTGCCCCCTTTGCCATCGTTATTGGCTTCCCGGGGGAGTGGCCAAGCGGCAAGGGAGGCCCAGCAGACGGCAGGTGGCCTTGTGTGCCGGTCATTTTGACTGATGTGATTATACCTGGCACAAGCCTCAACACTGCTGCCCGCTGCGTCATAAGCTTGCAGGGCATTGATGCTGCAAGCGTTAGAGTCAGAGCGGTTAACGCTAAAGTGGCAGCAAACAGCCCAGAAAACCTAGACGCAATACGCACGCCCCAGATAGGCCACATCCCAGCGCATGACGGTCAGGTTGAGTATATGCTGCCCGTTAGCTTCTTTGACTTTACTGGCACGCTCGTTGATGGTGTTGACCTTGCCACAGAGATGCTGCCCACAGTGCAAGAGACAAAGATTGAGTATTATGCTGGATTCAAGCAGGACACAGGTGGGGGCATTGGCAACCTGTATGGCACTGGCACGCTGGCTGGTGCTGGCGACGTCATTGTATGGGCGCTGCGCACTGCAGCTGGCGATCTGCTGGTTGATTATGAAACGCTTGAGCGGCTAGCGCCAAGGCTTAACGCATACCGTATCGATACGTGGGTCAATGACCCCAAGGTGACAGCGCTTGAGTATCTGCGCTCTGCAATCCTGCCGCACCTGCCAGTGGCTGAGACGACCACAGCAGCAGGCTGGTCACTGTCCTACATTGACTATGGGGCCAATGAGAAAGACGCCATAGCCACGCTGACTGCTGGGCATGACATTGAGCGGGCAAGCGCTGTGCAGCTCATTGCCAATGGCGTGGCCAATCAGGTGACTGTTTCATATCGGCCACTGGATGGCTCACGCAATTACGCCAGTCAGGTCACCATCACCCCCAACGTCTTTGTTGCTGGCAGCAACACTGCTGGTGACATTCGGCACCCGTCGTACCCGTCAAAGATAGCCAGCGCAAGTGAGTCAAGGTATGGACTCAAGGCCATTGACATTGAGGTTGATGAGACGTGGGATGATGCCACAGCCCTGCTCATTGCTGAGGATGCAATCAAGGCCCGCGCACTGCCTATCACCGCTATCAGTTATCAAGCGTTGTCATATGAGTGGGAGCGCACGCAGATTGGCGAGGTTTACCTGCTCACAGATGCAGGCCTGAGCCTGTCTGAGCGTGTGGCTATTGTGACTGACGTGCAGGTTGGTGGTGGTCAGCCTCCAGTCATTACGCTCATCCTGCCTGACCCAATGCTCAAACGCCCCACAGGTGGCTAGCTGATAGCCCTGTGAGGCGCGTGAGGCGTTTGGCAGTGTGATGGGGTGGCTGAGGTGCTACGCAGCCCCAGAGCGTGCGTCAGGCCTTTGGCTCTTGACCTGTGCAAGTGTGCACTCATCAGCAACCTTGTCATCACGCCAACGCAGCCACACTGGGTGACGCAGTGCGCCTGACTCAAAAGCCTTGTTTCCGGTGGCCTCAAAGACTTTGCCAATGTAGTCAGCAGGGTTGAGAGTCAGAGCGCTGCGCAGTTTGTGGGGCAGGTTGCCAACCTTGCACACGTCAACAAGCTTGCCACCAATGAGCAGGGCACCTGTGATGGTTGCGGCTGTGCCCTCATGGTACTTGCTCTCACTGAGGTTGATGGCTGTGAGCACATAGTCAACGCTAACAGCGTTCTTGAGTTTGAGGTGAGGCCTGTCATTGTACCTGCTGTGCTTGTGCACCAGCACCACGCCATCATAGTGCTTGTTACCAATAGACGCAGCGCCAACGATAGTCTCAAGCATGTCAATGCTGTGGTGCCATACAACCTCAACCCAGTAAAGCTCAATCCTTAGGTCGCCGAAATAATCCCACATCGTGCGTGATAGCTTTGTGCGCTCCTGATGAGGCCTGCGCGTAACGTCTTGACCCATATGGCTGACCACATCAAAGATGTGAAAGCAGCCTTTTTCTGGGTCCGGCTTGCCTGTCAGCTCACCAATGGCCACAAACGATATGCCTTCAGTCTCCGTCTGTTGAGACATAAGCACACGCCCACGCCTGTTGGTGACTGTCGCAAGGCCTTGCTCATCAACCGTGAGCTTGGCCCAGACGCCATCATACTTGAGGCTGACGCGCCAGAGGTTACCCAGCGTCTTGGCTTCTGTGTAGGTGATTGACGTGTACTCATGTCTCATGCTGGCTGCTCCTTTGGGGCGTGGCGTGACTGCCATGTTGCCAGTGTGGTAACACCTCACGCAGAGGTCAACAAAAATATTGCGCACGGGGTATGTTTACCCATGACCACAGCCAGCCAAGTCAAAGACCTGCTTGACCAAGCCACACGCAGAGTCTTGACGCATCAGGAGACTGCTGGCGCTGTTGAGTGGCTTGACGGGCAGCAGCGTGATGAGATTGCCACAGCCCTGACCACACTGGCAGAGTTGGAGTCAAAAAGAGTGGCAGCGATACAGCAGCAGGCTGATGCAAGAGCCATGCACCTTGAGCTAATCAGCAAGCATGTGGCACCACGCCTGCTGTGGTTTGTGTGCGTCATCTTGATGGCTGGCGCGTACACCATTGCAACCCGTGTGGGTCTGCCTCTCTCGTTTATCTTTGATGACCTGCCGTGACAGCCAGGGAGATTGCCGCCAAGTATGGTGACAGGCTCCGTGAGCTTGGCAAGCGTGAGCGGTTAGGGCAGGTCAGGGTCAGGCAGTTGCTGCGTGACTGGCTTGGTGAGGATGTAACAGCGAGCAGGGCCCGCAAGGTGTGGGACATTGCCCGCACCACCCTGCCAGCTGCACAGTCAGGGCAGCAGGTTGAGGTCAAGCGCAGCAGCAGCATTGACATCAGCCTGAGCAGCAGGGGTGCCCATATCCGCACCCTTGATGACCTGCTTGCCTACACCAACACAGACCTCAAGACATGGCGTGTGACGCGCCACAAGCTCAACAGTTGGCAGCAGGGTCAACGCGACAGCTCAACAGGCAAGTCACGGGTTGTGCAGTTGTTCCAAGTCAAGGCAGACCTTGAGCGCAGGCTGCAGCCAGTGGCAGCGCCTGAGCCTGTCACGATTACCGCGACCCCTGGGCGCAAAGAGTCAACAGGCTTGAAGACCTGTTTGTTCCTGCCTGACCCCCAGATAGGCTTACGCTGGGTACTGCCAAGGTATGAGCGGCTTGAGTGCCTGCATGACTGGCGAGCGCTTGACCTTGCTGTGCAGGTAGCGCTTGACATGCAACCAGACGTAATTTGCTGCTTAGGTGATTTTTTAGACCTCGCGCCCTTTAGTCGCTTCGATGGTGATGCGGGCCTGCGTCAGACCACTGCCCCAGCGCTGGCAGTTGGCGCACATTGGCTGGCAAGCTTGCGAGCTGCAGCACCTGACAGCGTTATCACAGTGCTTGAGGGCAACCATGACATCAGACTGCTCAAGCACGTCAGCAAGATGCTGCCAGAGGTTGAGGCGTTAGCGGCTGAGGGTGATGACAAGCCAGCGCTTGACATACGCAGGCTGCTCAACCTTGATGCCTATGACGTGCAGTGGGTTGGCTCACCCTATGATAAGAGTTGGTATCTGTGGGACCGCATAAGGGTCAGGCATGGGTCAGTGGTCAGGGGCAGAGGTGGGCAGACTGTTGCCAGCATGGTGGCCAGCGCTGTCACAGATGAGGTGTGCGGACACATACACCGCAGAGAGATTGCAGCCCGTGTGGTGTATGGGCCTGAGCACCCAGAGGGCAAGCTAATACAGTGCATGAGTCCAGGCTGCTTGACAATGGTGGACGGCAGCACCCCTGGGCGCAGCAAAGAGGTTGACTGGCACCAAGGTCTTGGGTTCTGTACGTTTGACCCATCAAGAGACTTGGTGAGTATGCACAGCATCCCAATCGTAAACGGCACCTGCATCCATGAGGGCAGGGTATACTCTCACAGGGCATCAGCCCTGCAAGAAACTGCGCAAGCCACAGGGTGGCACCAACTAACTGGGGGCAAGAATGGCAAAGGGTAAGGGCATCAACGTTGTGGGGCTGGTGGTTGCAATCTGGAGCGCTCTGCGCCCAGTGCTCAAGGCTCTCAAGTCAAACAGTGACAAGGGCAGCAAGGTCAGCCAAGATGAGGCCGCTGAGATTATGCAGGCAGTCATTGCGGCTGCTGATGCGTACATCACCAAGCACGTCATCTGATGCTGGGCAAGTGGTCTGCTGGTCAGGTTGGCATCAAGGTTGCGCTGCTCGCAGAGGAGGCGCAGACCGTGCAGCTGGCACAAGGCCACAAGCTCACTGGGTCGCAGTTTTGTGACCTCGTTAACAACGTGTGCGTTGAGCTTGCAGACTTCTTGTCTGAGGATGGCATTGTGCCACGCCTGCTCATCGCGCACCTTGATGATTAGTCACCATTACTGCTAAACGGCAGGCCCAAAGGCCCGCAGCCTCTGAGCCTTGCCCACATGTATTGTGTGTCATACTGCTCAGGTATTGCCTTGGTGTATGTCGGCTCAACGCTTGTGGCCTTTTTGCGCTTATTCCAAGTGGGGGCGCTCTTGATGCGTGGATGGCTGCTAGCCTCGAGCACAGCAACCTTGCGGTCATCTCTAGCGCCAACACTCCAAAAGATAAACTGATGACCACCCTTGAGCGCATCAGGGTCAAGCCATGTCTGCACAAGGTATAAGCCCTCATAGCAAGGCAGGCCCGCACCCATGTCATCTGCTTGCCCGTGCCTGACTGCAGCCTTGATGGCAGACCACGGGTCTGACGTGTGTATCAGTTGATGGGCAAGGTACTGCTTGGGTCCACCAAGCTTGTATATCCAATCAAGGCAGGCCCATGTCAGTGAGCTGCAGTCAATCTGCTTGGTGCCTGTGTTGCTCACCTTGTCTGGTGCCCACACGCTTGGTGGGAGGTCAACGTCTCTGCCGTATGTGTAGCCCCTCAACCGTGGCAGGCGTGCCAGCAGTCTTGTGCGCTTGCAGTCTTTGCCAAGTGGAAGCAGGGCAGGGTCTTTGCTGCCATACTTGTGCTCACGCCACCAGACAAAACCCCTGTCAAAGGCAAACCACTGCTGCCCGTTCTCGATGACCGTCTTGCCATCATACAAGACCGCACCAGGCTCAAGCTTGCCAACAACGTCAGAGTCAGTGCGTGGCGCAGAATAGATGCGCACAGGCTCACCATAGTCAACCACAATGACTGTCTCAGGCGAGGCCTGCCCATATGCGTAGATAGTGTGTCCGCTCATCGTTTTGCAACTCCAGACTGTTGAGCAGAGAGCGCAGCACCTCTCTGCTTGGGTATGACCTTGCACTTATCCAACGTGACACGGTTGCTGCTGTTACGTTGCTGTGCTCGTTGATGCGTTTGCGTAGCTCAGCCTGTGTGATGCCTAGGGCTTGCATGCGCTGGCTCAAGTACCATGCATGCATCACAAGGGGCGTAGGCTTAGCTTGTTTGGGTGTGATAGCCATACCATCTGCGTATATTTTCGCAGGGTCAATGTCAAGGTTGAGGGTACGGTATCAACGTGCAAGCATGCATATGCGTTGCCACTAATGTCACCAAATGTGTTGACAGTTGCGCAAGCTTTTGGATACCTGACCTGTGGAGGCAATGGTATGATTGATTACGAGATGCTCTGTATTTTTGGCCTGATTGTGTGCAACGGCATGCAGTTGGCTACCATCTGGACCCTGCAAAAGAGGCTAGGCTATCATGTCGAGTATTGATGCAAAGCTTGCAGCCGCATTGGTCAAGGCTTGTGCTGCGCTTGACCCAGCACTGAAGAACAGCACCAACGCACACCTCAAAAATAGCTATGCTGACCTGCAGGCTGTGCAGGATGCTGCACGCAAAGCGCTCAGCCCCAACGGGCTGACATGGTATCAGGCCTGCATTAGCGAGGGTGACAAGGTTGGCGTGCACACGTTTATTGTGCACACGTCAGGGGCAGTGCTTGACTGTGGCAAGTGCTTGATGCCTGTGCCACAGGCGAGAAATCAGGCCCATGCAATCGGATCGATTCTCAGCTACACGCGCAGGTATAGCCTTGCTGCAGCACTGGGCATCCATCAGGCAGACCCAGACGCAAGCTTGCCCGATGAGACGCCGCAGCCCAAGAAGCGCAAGACGCTGGCAGGGCTGGGGCTGTCACCTGCTGACGTTGATGCGTTTATGGAGTCCAAAGGCAAGGCAGACAGGTGGGCAACCATGAGCGCTGCCAAGCGTGGCAAGTTTTGTGACTGGGCTGAGAGCAACAAGGGCAAGGTGAAACCATGAGCGGAAGGGATAGCGTGCCAGAGGCTGGCACTGCGCTGATTATGGCATCAGTGAGCGGGGGCAAAGACAGCACGGCAATGGCCTTGCACCTCAAAGAGTTGGGGCATGATTACAAGTGCACCTTCGCAGATACCGGCTGGGAAGACCCTCAGACATATGACTACATCCGTGAACAGTTGCCAAAGGCTTTGGGTCCAATCAAATGGGTTCGCCAAGAGATTGAGCTTGAGGGTGAGCGTGAGGAGTTGGCGCAAAAGTATGAGGCCCGCCTTGGCTTCTACTCGCCTATGGTGCGCCTCTGCCTCAAAAAGAGCATTTTCCCAAGCAGGTTGAGACGCTGGTGCACCACTGAGCTAAAAGTCAAGCCGCTCAAGCAATACATGTGGTCATTCGATGATTACATGGTCAACGCTGTTGGCATTAGGGCTGAGGAGTCTGTGAGGCGTGCTCAAATGCCCATGTTTGAGTGGTCTGCCAGTATGAAGATGGACGTATGGAGGCCACTGCTTGACTGGAAACTGCAGGACGTGATTGACATACACAAGAGGCATGGCATCAAGCCAAACCCAAAGTATCTGCAAGGGGCAGAGCGTGTGGGGTGTTGGCCTTGCGTCTTTGCTCGTAAGGCTGAGGTCAGGCGTCTTGGTGAGGATGATGTGCGCGTTGGCATCTTGCGTGACCTCGAGGTTGACATGACGCGCCTGCAGAATGACAAGCGGGTTGAGCAAGGCCTTGAGCCGGTTGAGGCCACGGGTTGGTTTCAGGCCCGCACGGGCTATGTGTACGATGCTGACGGCAACAAGAAGCGTGACGGTGGACGCTGGTCGATTGACAAGGTGGTTGATTGGTCGCGCACTGGCAGGGGTGGCAAGCAGTTTGAGATGTTTGCTGCAGCTGGCAGAGATGCTGGCTGTGTTCGCTGGGGGTTCTGCGACACTGGCAAAGACGGTGATGAGTCATGAGTTGCTACAAAAACAAAGCCTTTGTTTTTCTAGCAAGGCTCAAGCAGGGGCAGGGTGATGCGTGAGTTGGCGTGCTTTGCTGGAGCAGGTGGGGGGATTCTCGCCAGCAGCCTACTTGGTTGGTCTACGTTGGCGGCCATTGAGATTGAGCAGTACCCAAGAGACGTGCTCATCCAAAGGCAGAGAGATGGGTGTCTGTCAGCTTTCCCTGTTTACAGAGATATCAGGGAGTTTGACGGCAGACCGTGGCAGGGCATCATCGATGTTGTCTCTGGAGGGTTCCCCTGCCAAGACATCAGCTCAGCAGGTACGGGTCAAGGACTTGCCGGAAACCGTTCGGGCCTATGGTTTGAGATGCTCAGAGTTATTGAGGAGGTCAGGCCTCGATATGTGTTCGCGGAAAACAGTCCGCACTTGCGTACCCGTGGCCTTGGCACCGTCATCAAAGGCCTTGCCAGCTTGGGGTATGACACACGATGGTGCGTGCTGGGAGCTTGGCACACGGGTGCGCCCCACAAAAGAAACCGAATGTGGGTCTATGCTGCCCACTCCGACGTGCAACCCGTATGGCAGCGACAGGGGCGGCAGACAGGGCAGGGTAGGCAAGTGGAGGCCAAAACTTGGGACGCTGATAGAGCGCAACATGTGGCCAACTCCTCAGTCATCGGATTGCAGGGACAGGGGCCACATGGGCACCAAGGTGGTGCAACGCAGGATTGCAAACGGCAGACAGGTCAACTTGGGCATGGTGGTCAGCAACACCAGTGGGAAGTTGAACCCCGATTGGGTCGAGTGGCTAATGGGATGGCCAATAGGGTGGACCGACTTAGAGCCATTGGCAACGGACAGGTGCCACAATGCGCAGCGCTGGCGTGGCGCATCTTGCACGGGTCGCACAATGAGTGACGTGCGCCACGGTGATGCCCTCAAGCTTCTGCAGGCTATGGGTGATGAAAGCGTGCAGGCCTGCATCACTTCACCCCCATATTGGAAGCAGCGCAGGTACAGCAGTGATGACGAGCTTGGCCAAGAGTCTGACGCTGAGGCATACGTTGCGGGCCTTTGTGATGTGCTGATGGAGGTGCACAGGGTGCTCAAGGACAATGGCACGCTTTGGCTTAACCTTGGTGACACCTATGCCAAGACTGGGCAGCTCAGTGGCATACCGTGGCGTGTTGCACTTGAGCTGCAGCGCAGGGGCTGGCTGCTGCGTCAAGACATCATCTGGCACAAGTCAAACCCAATGCCAGAAAGTGTACTGAATAGGTGCACCAGAGCGCATGAGTATGTGTTCATCTTGGCCAAGCAGAGACGGTATCTGTTTGATGTTGAGGCAATCAAAGTGCCGTCAACGGGTCGTAAGGTCAGCCAGCGTACGGTCAAGAGCGGCAAGGGGTTTGAGATACGCTCAGGCCTTGACAAGCTTGATGGTGAGATACGGCAGATGAGGCGCAGGCATAGCGTGTGGCGTGTGTCAGCAAGCAGGGACGCTGCAGCGGGTGACCTGCATGTTGCGCCATATCCTGAGCGGCTGGTTGCCCCGTGCGTATTGGCAGCAACCCAAGAGGGTGACACAGTGCTTGACCCGTTTTGTGGTAGCGGCACCACTGGGGCTGTGGCTGTCAGGCTGGGCAGGGAGTTTGTGGGGATTGACCTAGATGAGCAGGCCTGTGAGCACGCCCGTCAGCGCATAGATGGTGCAGCCAATGACTAGCTCAGCCACCATATTGGTCAGCAAGCTCACGCAGTACCTTGGCGGCCCAACGCTTACCAGGCAGACCACCCCAGAGGTCATATGCAATGCTGCTGGCACTGGTCTTGTCTCGCCTGCGCTCAGCGCTGCCCTCAATGCCCTCATGGCGTGCAAAGAAAGACAGCATGCGCCTCAGCACATCAACAGAGATGTTGCGCCCGTTTGCCAAGTCTCGAGCACGGGCAACTCCAACAGATGTGCCACCCCTGCCATACTGCTTGCGCCTCTTGAGTGCGTCTCTGGCTACGGCTCTCACTTCTGCTGGGGGCACTGGCATCACGTCACCTCTGGTGACTATACCACAAGGCCCGCATCATGAGCAACGCACAGCAGAGCAGGGCAACAAGGGTGCAGCAGGCGCACATCATGCGTGTGCTGTCTAGGTGCGGCAGTTGGCACACCACTGATGACGTGGCACGGCACTGCTACTGGTCAAGGCTGACCGTGTGGCGCAGGCTGCGTGAGCTTGAGCAGGCAGGACGTGTGAGCTGCAGGCGTGTGGGTGAGTGCAGATGGAGGGTGGCCCAGTGAAGTGGTTCAGATGTGATGTAGAGGCATGGGATGAGCTTGTGGAGGAGTGCCCCACAGTGCTGACAAGGCAGCAGGCCTGCATGGACCTGAGACGCCACGCGCACGCCCACCTAAGTGAGCGGCAATACGCAGAGCGCTGGGGCTGGCACAGGTCCAGAGTGCGCAGGTTGATGAGGTCAGATGAGTGGCTTGACCCATACTCAAAACACCCGACCCAGAGCAGGCCCAAGCCCGACCCAAAACCGACCCAGCCAGCCCGTCAACCACGGGCAACCACAGAGCAAACCGACCCAGAGCAGGCCCAGACCCGACCCACACCCGACCCAGCCTCTATATATAAGGATAATATCATATCTATATCTAATAAAGATACGTCTACTTTTGATGCAGTGGTTGACCTTTGGAAGCAGTACAAACCCAAGGGGCCAAGACCAAGGCGCAGCAAGGGCGTTGGCAAGGCTGTGGCAGCTCGCATCGATGAGCATGGGGCTGACAACGTGCGCAAGGTCATGACGTGGGCAATGACCAGCCAGCATGACCGTGCTGTATGGCTGAGAGAGAAGCACGGGCTGATGACCCTGATGAGGCCCGCAAACTTTGAGACCTACCTTGAGTTGAGTGAGCAGACCGTTGCCGCACGCGGTGAGTGGACTGACCACGGTGATGATGACAGCAAACGCCCACTGCCATTCTGAGAGGAGCAACACAGATGCGGTACAACGTGAGAGACAAGAGCAAGCAGCCACCAAGCATGATATGCCCAAGGTGCGGCAAGCAGCATGATTGGTGGTGGCAGGGTAGCTTTGAGCCAAGACCTGGGCTGCAGCTGGGCAACCACTGGGTCAAGCCAAGCATTGGGCCGATTGAGAATGACCCCAACATTGTGGCATGCCCACGCTGCAAGGCTGGTGCTGAGCATGAAGTCAAAGAGGGCAAGATGCTTGCCAAGCTCAAGCGCATGGGCGTGCCTAAGCGCTGCAGGCCTTTTGGCCTCAAGGATATTGAGTATCAGCGGCCAGACTATGAGCCAACAGGCAGGTTTATTGAGCGTGTCAACAGTCATGTCAGGCTCTATGGGGTGCCAGAGTACAACCGTGAGACGGTTGAGGCTGTGGTGCGCTGGGTGCAGTGGCTCAAGGGTGAGAGCAGCAAGGATGATGAGCCTGCTGAGCGCAGTGTTGGCATCTATCTGCATGGGCCAGTGGGTACAGGCAAGACCCTGCTCGCAAGCATGGTGTGCAGGGCACTGCTTGACAGGCCAGATATGGAGTGGACCAGATACAGTGATGAATACATCATGGCGCACAATGATGGCATCATGCCCACTGAGGCTGAGCTTGCTGAGGATGGCAGGTGGTGGGGCTATCGCATGCCAAAGGCTGTGCCGGTTTATTACATCACAGAGTCTGAGCTGCTACGCAGGCACAAGCTTAGCTGGCGCGGAGAAGCCAGCCCACTGGCTCAGGCTGCAACCCACAAGGGTTTGCTGATACTGGACGAGCTAGGGGCAACTAGTGCACCCCCTGGGCGCAAGGGGCCTGAGTGGGCGGTTGAGTCGGTGGAACGCTTGGTATCGCTCAGGTACGACCGCTCACTGCCAACCATGTATACAAGCAACGTGCCGTATCGTGTGGCGCGTGGTGATGTAGAGGGCACGCCTGCGCCTTGGGGTGCTCGAGTGGCAGACAGGTTGCGCGGCAGCGTTGTTGGCTTGGCTCTCAAGGGGTCAAGTTGGCGCACAGTTTAACAGTGGAGGTGGAATATGTTTTGCAATGTGACAGTCATGGGCAGGGTTGGGCACAAGCCTGACCGCAGAGATAGTGGTGATTGGGGTGGCGTGACCAGTGTGCGGCTGGCAGTCACCAA
>CEPN01080470.1_pt1 | contig 12892 bp, 18 predicted proteins | sample 530391 | NCBI WGS metagenome assembly CEPN01 (sample SAMEA2620027, study PRJEB7988) | marine metagenome | isolation source: saline water (ENVO:00002010), including
ATTCCCACATCTCCTGTATCAGCTTCTATAACTATTCTTGGGGTATAAGTATCACTATTAGCATCACCATCAGCTTCCCCACTTGATATTTCAAAACCTTTGTTTGTTGAATCTTGTGCTGCTATTTTCCAATTATAATGTGATGAACCTGTTTGAAAATATAATCTAGGGTCAGCATCATCAAGTAATATGTTTCCTGCGACGTGTAGTTTTTCTTCAGGTGAGGTTGTTCCGATACCAAGACCTGTAGCATTTAATCTCATTTTTTCGGAGTTGCTAATACCAAATGTTAGTGATCCGTTATAATGGTTGTATATTCTTGATTCATCACTAGATTCTTGGGATATTTTTAACCCATTTGAATCGCCTGTTGCATTTTTAATGGTAAATGTGCCACTTTCTAAATTTAATCCTGTTTCTATAGTTGCTGTTGTACTCGCAACAATAGAACCTGTAACATCTATACCACTACTTGTTGTTTGTAATCTTGCAGTATTATCGTGATACAGATATACAGAGCCATCAGCTATAGCTCTAACCATAAATTCGCCTGTATATTTATTTATTCTTACTTCGTCACTACTTCTTATAAAGATTCTTCCTGAATCAGCTTCATTTATATATAGATCACTTCCGTTATGGTAGATGTTGGCATCATCATCTGAACCAAAATGTATTTGTCCGTTATCAACTAATTTAATATCGTGATTAAATTTAGCTGTTCCTGCATCTGACATATCAAGCTCAAGAGCAGTAATTGTTGAAGTATCATCAACACCCCTAAACAACATATCTTTATTATCTTGAGTAGATTCAATAAAGAAATGACTTGAAGAATTTTTAAATACTCCAATAGTTGTTCCACCATCGTTAAACCATATATCTCCACCATCTGCATCAAGGACAATATCTCCTGCTACATCAAGGGTTAAGTCACCTGAAGACAGATCTATTTCTGTTCCATCTATTGTTATATTATCCACCACTACACCTGCATTAGCGGTTAAAACCCCAGAAACTCCTAATGTGCTTGAAACAGTAGCCGCTCCAGTAAGAGCTAAAGTTGAGCCATCAAAAGTTAAATTAGCCTCACCATTAATAGTGTCAGATCCACTAGCGGTTAATACTCTATTATCTGAAAAGTTGGATATTGAGCTAATTGCTCCTGAAGCATCTTCCCAAGTTACAGCAGATCCTGAACCGTTAGATGTTAAAACCTGTCCACTTGAACCGTAATTTGTACCGTTAAGGCCAAGTGCTCCATTAGAAGTTATTCTAAATCTTTCTGTTGGGCTAGAGCCAGTTCCTGTTAAAAGACTAAATGTTAAATCTGCACTATTAGTTCCGCCTGTTACTTGATCTGTTCTGGCTGTTGAAATAGCTCTAATGGCTGCAAAATCTCTTTTGCTTTGAGCAACAGAAACCCTATCATTCGCAGTAAATAATATTTGACCTAATTTTGTGTAACTAGCACTTACAGGTAAATCTGCAAATAAATCTATTTCTGGAGCATAAACACTAGTCGAGCCAGGGACTTGATGAATGTAAAGAAGTCCTGAACTTGAACCTGTTCCTGCTGTTGGTTTTATTCCACCAATAGTTACATCCTTATGAAAAGTAGCTGCGCCAGCATCTGACATATCTAAAGTAAGTGCTGTAATTTCTGAGGTTGAGTCTTGACCTTTAAATATAATATCTTTGTCATCAACATCTGAAGTTATTACAAAATCACTAGAACTATTAGTAAATTTAGCAATAGTGGTACCGCCGTCTTTAAACACAACGTCAGCTCCGTCAGCGTCTAAAATTATGTCTCCTGCAACATCTAATGTTAAATCCCCTCTCGGAACATCTATTTCAGAATTTGCAGCCTGAATAAATTGAAAGCTTGTAGTTCCACCATCTTTAATTGTTACATCTGCGCCGTCAGCATCCAAGATAATGTCAGCAGCAGAGTCAACGGTAAAATCTCCACTACTAGTTTGTATTTGAGATGATGTTATAGTCCCACTTGAAATTGTACCTATATTTAATAAGTTTCTGCTACCATCAATAATTTGTGTAGAAGTACCGTGATACAGGCCACCATTTTCACCTATATAGTATCTTGTATCTCCATCTACTTTAAAATCTATTACTGTATTATCTGATTCATCATTTTTATCAGCAGATATTGCGATATTTCCAGCAGAGGAAGCAGCAGATATTTCTGAATCTGCATTAGTATCAGTATCGGTAAAAGTAATTTTTGGAGCAGTACCTGAAATATCTACACTAGCTGATGTTTTTACGGCTCCTGTTACATTAATTGGATGAGAAAAATCAAACTCATCATTTGTTGCATCCCAAAGTATTGTTGCATCTGTAGAAGAATTAACCGCATCTTGGATTGTTATTCCCGCTCCATCAGCATTAGATGAAGTGTCGCCTGAAGCATAATTTAAAGTAATATTTTTGTCTTTTACATTTAAATTTGTGGTGTCAATAGTTGTCGTAGTACCACTTACCGTCAGATCTCCAGAAATTGTTGCGCTACCAGTTAGCGCTAAAGTTGAACCGTCAAAAGTAAGGTTTGATTCTCCTTGAATTGCATGCGCTCCTGTAACTGTTGTAATTTGATTGTTTGTTGAGCCAGATAAAACTGCTTTTGTATCTGCATAAGCTTTAATAGATTGTTGAGAAGCTACCTTACTATTTGAATCAGACGCCATATTGTCTTCATCCAAGAAAGCAGACCCTGAAAGACTTCCGTCTAATTGTGGGTTTGTAAGAACTTTATTGGTTAATGTTTGAGATCCTGTAAGTGTTGCTACTGTACTATCAATAGCAAAAGTAACGGTATTCGTATTTGCGCTTGTATCAATACCAGTTCCCCCCGCCAAAGTTAGCGTTTCACTATTAAGATTAATAGCAATACTTGAAGAGCCATCAGTTATATTTAAATTAGTTGCTCCTAATGACGATATATCTTGAAATGTAGAGCCGTCCCAATATTGGAGTGTTGTTGTGGTGGTGTTGTATATTATTTGACCAAGATTAAAATTACCTGTATCTCGTTCGGCTGTTGTTAATTGAGTAATATTGTCTGGATCAAAAGACCCTAAGTTTATTTCTAGAACTCTAACAAGGTTATTAAATACATCAGGAGTTACCTCACCCTGAGCTAATGGTAAATTAGTTTTAAGTAATTTTGCCATTATCTCCTTCCGTCAGTTTTTACATCAAGTCTTGTGGCTCCTAATCTCCACCCTGTTCCTATATTGCCAGAATCCCCGTCATTAGACTCTATTCTTAAGACGGCTTGTCTACCCCTTGCTCTAATAAAAGCTTGTTGTGTTGAGGATAATACAGTTGATGTAGAAGCAGTAGATAAAGAATCTCCTGGATAGTTTCTAACTTTAGTTAAAAACTTAACGCTACCACCTGCTGAATTAGCAATAAATTTAACATCAGGTATTATTCTGCTTATAAAAGAAAACTGATTACCATCTTCAATATCAAAATCTCCAGACTCAATAAACACATTTGTCATTTCGCTACCATCATCATTAAAACCAAATTCATGTTGATATAAATATGTTGACCCTGTTGCTTGTGGATATGGTTCAACTCCTGAATCTAACCAAGCATGCCTAACCATTTGTCCGTAATACCATAATTTTTCTTGATAGTTATAAATAACATACCTGTCAATTTCAGATGAATCAGCAGAAGGATAATACCACCCAACTTCATTATGTTCGTTATTTGAAAAAGCAAATATTTTATACGCTTGACTGGTATTTATATCTGAAAATACATAATTTTTTACAGCACAAGGTATTTTAGCCACTTGCCCACTATACACATAAAAACCGTCGTAACTCATAAAGTACACTCCACCAGGAGCAGTAACAGCCGCTTTAGGAGCTATTAGTCCAGTTGAGTTATCAATTAAATTAACTCCAAAAGTAAAAGGCGGTCCAATAAATTGCATACTGTATACAGAAGTGTCTGTAAAAATAACGGTTTCTTGCCTAGATTTAACCGCTCCTATAATTTGTGAGCCTGAAGAAAGCCTTACAGATCCTGCGGTATTAGTGGTTGTGGGGTTAAATTCTATTTCATTTTCTTGATCACTAAAAGCAATTAACATAGGGTCAAGGACTCCTGTCCTACTGCTACCTGAAATAGGATCGGCTCCTAAAACTATTAGGTGTCTGTCAACTTCAGAAGTAATTACTTGCAAAGCTTTAGTTGGAACTTTACTTGCTCCACCTATTCCTGAAAGTACAACAGCTCTTGTTGAAACTCCATTAGAAGCATCCCACTTATATATATTTCCACCTCTAGGAGCAATTATTAGATCTTCACCAAAGTTATCGTGTGTCCACAACCTAAGTTGATTAGTTGAAGATAAAGAAGATGTACTACCCCAAGTTCCTTCCCCCCAATTACCTGCTCCCCATCCTGTTCCTTGAATAAATTCATCTAATCCAACATTTATTTGATATGTTCCTACAACAGAACTGCCCCCATTTCCACTATCGCTACTGTTAGCTAAAACAGCATTTCCACTAGTATCTTTAGCTTCTATTCTGAAAGAATTAGCGTCTACAATTTCTGTTATTTGATATTCTTGATTTAAAACATCAGCAGTTATATTGCCACCCAAGGTAGCTGCTCCAGAAAAAGTAACAAAATCATTTAAGACTGCGCCGTGACCTGTTTCACTTACTGTAATGGTTGCATCACCATTACCAACTTTTGCAAAAGTAACATCTCCAGACCCTGTAGTAAGTCTAATTGGAGTTACATCATTATAGGTGTCATCAGCAGTAACATAATATTTTAGATTAGTTCCCAAACCTAATGTTTTTGTCCCGTTAGTTTGTATCCAGTTATGCAAAGCTCTTGCAGTACCGCTATATGCAGTATCTATAAGCTTTTGCCATCCGCCTATTTTTTCAGGCCTACCTGCCCTAAATCTTATAAGGTTACAATCAAACCATCCGCCTTCTGCGTCATATTCTGTACCCTCTCTAAAGATACCTGGATTAAATAAATATTTTTGAATCATTATATTTCATTAACTATTGTTATTGATCTTCGAAGAGATTTCAAAGTATCAACTTCTTTTAGATATTCTATCTTTTTTTGGTATGTTTTTCCTAGTTTATAATTAGGGATAAATTCTACTATATTTAAAGGTAGGTAAACAAAACCAAATATATCTACCTCTTCTCTAGTATATGTTTTTTTTGTCTTATTTACTTTTTTGTTTATATCCCAACGAACCCATTCAGAAGAATGGTGGTCAAAAGATGATGAGGTTGTTTTAATTTGAAGTTTATAGGCATAATCTTTATCTGTACATAAAAAATCATATCGAGATGATGGAGAGGCTTCAAATACTTCGTCTAATTGACGAATTAACCAGCTTGCAGCTAGATATTCTCCTGCTCTGCCCATCCTATAATTAGGTGGCATGTCTAACTCCTTAGACGTGATAAACGTCAGTTTTCATCATTCCTGCTAATTCTGACGATCTTCCTTTGACCTGTTGTGCCCATTTACTACTGAGCATTTCCTCTGCTACTTTATCGTAGTCTTTGTCATCTAGTGCTTTAAGCATATTTTTAAAATTAAACAATCTATTACCTAGATTAAAATACATATTAATTAAAACTATTTGTCTGGTTTCTGAAAGAGATTCAAAACCTGCTATTTTTAAAGATAATATCTTAATACAATTTCTTATATCGTTTAATAATAAAAAATCTGCTTCATCTTGAGATATACCACCACCTAACCTTTCGTCGACTAGACGGCCATATCCAATAGTTAAATATTTTTCTGGGGTTGAGTCTTCATAAACATGCGAAACAAAACCTTCATGTTTTTTTAACATGTGTCTTACTTTACCTTCTACACCACTTGCTATATCGCTCATACAACAAAACTCTCTATTATCAACCCAACAACCCCACCTAGCAGACCTACTAAAAGAACAACTAAAGTTGTTAAACCGTTACTTATTTTAGACTCTAAATCTTTTATGTTTTGTTCTAAATCTGAAAATTTATTAAAAGCGGTTTTCCATCTTTCAGCACACTCTTTTTCGTGTACTGACAGTTCTAAATGCACATCTGCTGCGGTTTTTCTTGCCATTATGTAAAGGGTTACTTTTTATTAATTAAATTTTTAACGTGTTCTAGCCATTCAGGTTTATATTTCCAAACTACTCCGAAAACAACCACTCCAACTACAACAACTCCTACTAAAACATCCATTATTTTTTATCCTTTTTATCTGATTTGTCCATTTCTGGATCTGTAGATTCTGGCTCTATTGAATCTTGTGCTGGTACACTTTCATTATACTTTTGCAAGTTCTCTGCCACATACTGTTTCAGAACTGTAATTACTTCTAGTTCTGCACTTCTAATTGCTCCTCTCTGAAGAGAAACTTCAATTAGTTGTAAAACGCTAATTAAAAAATCCTTTTCGCTCATAATTTGTGATTATACATTAAACATTTGTTATAGACAAAACTGATTAGACAGACTCTGTATTCAAAGCCCCAAGATTGCTAACAATAAGTCGATAGTAAGTTCCATTTGGAGACTTTATAATTGGGCCTTTATCATCATCTGTAAATTTTAAATCTTGATCTGTTTCAATATCTCCAGCATGCTTAATTAACATTCTGCTAGTGTCATTTGTATAAAACTTCATTCCAGTTGAACTGGCTTCTATTTTTGCAGTTTTTGTAATTTCATCTGTAGTAAAAGCTATTACTGCTGGGCTATTGCTTGTTCTTTCTACAACTAACTGAATAGCGTCATCACTTTTTACCTTAACGCCATTACCGTCTGAATCTTTAATTAAGACAAGATTTGATCCATCAGTTAGCTCTACTTGGCTAGAGGATATGTTTAACCTACCACCAGACCCTACGGTTGAACCAGTTCCTAAAATTAAAGTATCGGCAGAATCATCTAACCCCATATAGAAGTCTTGAGCATTTCCGTCAAATACTATTTTTGTGTCTTCTGCCCCTGCATCACCAATAGTTAAGGTTGGTGTAGTGCCGACCATAGTTATACCGCCGTGGAAAGTAGCTAGTAAGTTTTCATCAATACCAATAGCGGTAGTTGTTCCTAATGCAGACCCTTTACCTATTACAAGATCATCTGCTGAATCATCTAACCCAACATGAAAATCTTGGGCATTACCATCAAAAACTATTTTAGCATCTTCTTGATCTCCATCTCCTATAGTTAGTGTTGGTGTTGTTCCTGTTATTTTGCTGCTAGCAAACTCAAAACTATTAAATACTTCAACAACTGCTGCGCCTGAGCCAGCACCATCTAAATATACACATTTAGTTGCGCCATTAGCGATAGTTATAGTTGCTCCAGACCCTTGTTTAATAATTATGTCTTGTGAGCCTGTTGTTGAGTTTAAAATAAACAAAACTCTACTAATATCATTAGGAGCGATTGTTAGTGTTCTGGTTGCTGATAAAGTTGCTGAAGATGTAATTTTAACATACATCCCTCTAGTAAACTCTTGAGTAGCACCAGAATTTTGTACGGTTTTTGTAGCATCAGCATCTGAGCTGAATGCATCATATGAAGCATACCCAAAAGATTCTGCAATTAGATCTAGGTTAGTGTTAGTAGAATCCCCCCAAGACCCTGATTCTGATCCAGAAGTTATTTCTTTTAATTTTAAATTGTTTGTATAAGTTGCCATTAATCTATCCTAATTATTGATGTATCTGCTCCTGTTGAAGGAAAACTAACAGTCAAATCTCCTGCTGTAGCTGATACGTCCTTTCCAAAGTCTATAACACAAACAGCTTTATTGCTATCACTTGAGTTGTAAATTAGTGCTCCTCTTGCCGTTAAAGTTACATTTGAAAATGTTAGATTATCGAAATCTACTAGTGCTGTAGTTCCACTAGTTGTTGGTGTTCCGCTTTTTAAAGTAAGCGTAGCACCACCTGCTGTATAATTTGTACCACTCACCTCTCCAGAAGTCGAATAAGCGGTTGTGGATGCCCCTAAAGTAGCTGAACTACTATATAAAGCTAGTTTAAATGTATCTGGAGAACTAGCCTGATTAAAATTATGAATTCCTTTTAGTAATTCTTGCTTAAATGATGTGCATGTAGCTGATGTTATAGCCATAATTTATTCTACCACTTTTTTGGTTCTGGTGGGTCTTGTCTTCCAAGAACTACTTTTTTTGGTTCTTGTACTGGCTCGGCTCTTTGACTATATTCACTTACTTTCATCGCAATATAGTCTCCCTCTTTGTTTTGCAAAACAATTAAAGGATCATCTAAACGATGGTAGCCGTATAGCTTGTCTTCTGCTAATTCATTTGAATCTAATAGGGTTGAAGAAGAACCTACACCTACTTTACATCCTTGAGAGATTAATTTTGCTAACCAATACTCAACACAACCTCTTCCTTGTTCAGCAAAATGTAGATTACCTTTATAACTGTAATCAACTCCATATAAAGACAATTTACCTACCTTACACATATAGGCAAATGCAACCGCATAAGCAACTGTATTGTTTAAATAACAGGATTTGCCTGCTTTCATTACTTCATTAATAGGGTATTCAACAAGACCTGGACATCTATCATCTAATTCACATGTATAAATTGGCCCCTTGTGAGTTTTTAAAACTTTACGCATCGAAGGTGTTTGTCCGCCAGCATCATCTGAATCTAAAAATCTAGAAGCTGGATCAAGCATAAATACTCTGTCATGAAATATTACTGAAGATACAGAATTTATAGCCCAAACTTCATCAAAATCAGCGCCGTGGCTTTTAGCCACATTATAGTCGTGCCAACTTGCTCCTAAAGCAACAATTGCAACATGTTTGCCTTCAAGTGATTTTATATCCTTCATTAAGTTACTGGCTTACGCAAAGAATCGTAACGATATTCATCCTTTCTACCCCTTGCTTCAGCTCTATTTTTTAATCTAGCTAGTTCTTGATTATATCTTGTTTCGTATAATTGCAAAAGATCTGGATCTCCTTTCATAAAAGTATAGGCTTCTAATAAGCAAGCATAAAGTAAACCGTTTCTAGCATTTTGAGATAGCCAAGTGCCTGAAGAATTACTTGTTAGGCTAGTTGGTTTGTATAGATAATTTAATTCAACCGTATAATTTGAGTCTGGTACTGGAGCTATCACTAAAGTAGATCCAGCAGAGCCTGTTGCTAATTCTTTATCGTAATCAGCATAATATTTCGGTAATGCTCTTTTAGAAGAATCAGCAGGATCAACATCATATTCCTGCATAAAAGAAGGATGTTTTTTTATTAAATAATTGTAATCGTCTGAAGAATCTTTGACAGCAAAGCTAAAAGCTAAAACAAAATCAGAAGGAGCTGTATAAAACTTATCTCCTGCTGTTAATGTGCCAGTAGATGTCTTTCTAAAAAAATCAAATTCAACTTCTTCAAACAATCTTTCTTCAGCATTTTTAATAATTTCATTTAGATTATTAACAAATGTTGTTTCTGAGTTTTGTAAATAATCTTGTATAAGTGATTTTAATTCTGTTAATGTCATATAGTTATTGTAACTGTTCCTAACGCAGATGTAATTTTAAATCCTTCAAAAGTTCTACCAATAATATCTGTTGGTGTATAGACTCTACCATCATTTGCTTCTACATCAGTATTTGGTCTTGGGTCATAAATAGCTTCAGGATCAGATACATGTGTAAATGGTTCAAGTTGTTTATGTTTTGGTTCGTAGCATTCAGAACAAACTTTTAACCCATTCCACTCTTTTTTTAATTCTAATAACTTGTATTTGAAACCACATCTATCGCATAAACCTACTGCAAACTTAGCGCTAGCATATGACATTAGTACCCCCTTAAGCCAGGTCTTACTCTAAATGAAGCTCTATCTTCGTCCTGATCGGCTGCTCTAAGAAATTCTTCTTCATAAATAGCTTTTAATTGTGGAGATAGTTCAGGATTTTTCTTCAAACTTAGGTAATAGGCCAACCCTGCTGCAAAACAAGGATAAAATCTAAAAGGTATATCCATAGTGTTTTTAGCATCATCAGCATCATCTAGTCTTGTTAGTTTGTTAAATCTTATGATGTCTGTAGAATTTTCTGGGGATGGATAAACATAAATTGTTGGATTAGTTTGTTTATCTAAAAAGTATTGAGACGGTTTTGCTTTTGTAGATTTATTTGGGATATTAAAATATTCTGCTCTAGATAGCTTATCTAACCTTATATCGGTTACTTTATCATTAACCGTTCTCCTAATAACTACGTCTAGAACATCAATTACATCAGTACCCAAAGCATAACTACTTGTTCCTTCTGTAACAGTCTGAGTTCCTGTAGATATTGTCCATTGATTTAACCCTCTATTCGCCCATTCAGATAACATTAAGTTAGCTGATCTAATAGCGGTTTTTAAGTCATATCCAGTTCTAAGTTCAAGACCACACCTTTCATATGCTTCTTCTATAAACTCTGTTATGTCTGGGGTAAAATCTGTACTACCTGATACTGCCATTATTCTTCATATAAATTATCGAATGTAATTGATGGATCTAGATAACTTTCATGACCTTCAGCAGAATGTGCCCATTGCGACGGTTTAAAGTCAGGAGCACCCTCACCAGTAACCCATAAAGCAGGGCTAGTAGCTCGGACTCTGTTGTTAGGCAAAGCAACTAAATTACCTTTCCATTTACAATCCTCTGTTATATATAATACATGAGATTGTTTGTGTTGTGCAGGGTCGTCTGCAATACTGTTGTTTGTATAGTCTACAGTAAACAAATATTTTGCTTGATAAAAATTACCCTCAATTTTTGCTAACCAAGGAGATGAGCTAACTCTATCTATTACAACTACAGAATGATCTCTAGACTCACAATCCCAAGGTTGTGCTAAATGATCTTCCATAGGTTTAGGAAAATCTTCCATTGGAATATCTGCAACCATACCTTGAATAGGCATTCTAGCCCACATAGCGCCACCATGTACGTTGGGTTCATCATTATCTTCACAATTAGATTCTTCTCCTGTAAATACAACTTGAAAACTTAAAGATCTATCAGGAATTGTATTAACTGCTATAGCTAAAGCATGTATATATTCATCATGATATTTTTCGTGATTGTGTGTAAACTCCTTTCTAATCCAACATTTAAAATGTGGAATATTACTTATTAAATTTGGCACTATTTATATTTACTTCTTCTTCTATTAGCATTACCTGCCATCATGACACTTCCGCCTTTTGACTTTTTCATCATGCTTCCACCTTTGGATTTCTTCATTATGCTTCCACCTTTGGATTTCTTCATTATACTTCCACCCTTAGATTTTTTCATCATGCTTCCGCCTTTTGACTTTTTCATCATGCTTGAATTTTTAGATTTTTTATACATATTTACCTTATTGTTGTAACCTTCCTGCGGTTATTCATTACTTTACCACACCCTTTAGCTATAAATCCACCTAGTTTCTTTTTTTGCCAACTTATTCTAGCTGGTCCTTTTTTCTTATTTGCAGCTGATGTGCATTGAGCCATAGTAGGTCTACATGCTGGATAACCTTTTCTTTTTTCGCCTTTTTTTCTTCCACAAGGTTTACCAGTTTTGCAATCAACCCATCCTTTGCCTTTATTACGTGAAAACCATTTACGCAAACCTTCTTTAGCCAAGTTTTGTTCTCCTTCTTTTCCCTGGTAAAAGTTTAGTAAGCCCTCTAGAAACTACATGACCGCCATTAGACATTTTTTTTGTTTTATTGCCCCAATTTTTAGCCCCAACTTTACGACACTTAACTAATGCGCCACTAGCATATGCACTAGGCCAAACCTTATACCTAGATTTAACCTTACGATAGCATGCATCTTTTTTTGTTGTAGCCCCACCCCCTTTACCAAACTTAGCTATTGACTCTAAAGTTTTAGCTTGTTTAGCATGAGTTTTGCTAGCTTTCTTTAAGCCTTTAATTACTTTCTTTATTTTTTCTTTTGCCATATTCTGATTATATATCAGAATTTGGTTCGTAAGCACCTGATTCTATTAATTTTTGCCTATTAGCTAAATGTTCTGCTTCAACATCATCTTTACTTTGACCAAAATATTTTACTGCTAGATTTTGAGCAACCATAGCTTTGTTAATATCTAAACCGTCAACAATAATACTACCTAAAACTCTACCGTATTTTCCTTTAGAGTCTTTTAGTTCACTTCTTAACACTATTTCTTTACCACCATCTATAGATTCTTTTAAAAACTTAGAAGCTAATTTACCTCTAGCTTTTTCATCTAAATCTCTTGTCCTAGATTCAGGGGTATCAATACCATAAAGACGTACACGACATTTATGTAAAATAGAAAAGCCTAGATCTAAAATACAGTCACAAGTATCTCCATCTACAACTCTAGTTACTTCACATTTATATTCGTACATTTAACTCCAGATTGCATCACAAACAGTTTTTACAAGAACATTTTCTGCGCTGTAATCTGTTGCACTTCCACCATCAGAAACATATTTTTTAAAATGTTTAACTCTTGTAGCTGTAACTGGTAATTCAGCATCACTACTATCATCAAGCGTATCTTCATAAACAACCATAACTCTTTCATGTTTGTCGTTAGAAGAATTAGCCGCAGAAGTATCCATAGGCGGATACACTTCAATTCTTTGAACTGCTGTTGTTTTAGTAATTGCCACTACTTAACCTTTTTTTTGGTATATTTTCTTTTTGGTTTTTTTACTAAATCTTTATGTACCATTGTGTAAGCTTCATTCTTTGCTGTAGTTTTATCATCAGCTACATATCTGCCGTTTTCATCACGACTTCTAACCTTAACCCAGCCAAA
>CEPN01013895.1_pt1 | contig 12718 bp, 8 predicted proteins | sample 530391 | NCBI WGS metagenome assembly CEPN01 (sample SAMEA2620027, study PRJEB7988) | marine metagenome | isolation source: saline water (ENVO:00002010), including
GGTAAGGGCTGAGTCCACCGTAAATTGGTTAGCGCTTCCTCGATCATAGACCTTAAAAACTTCGTAAATGTTACCATCTCCAGAAGGCAGGGCTACGGCATCACCTTTCTGCAAGCCGTGCGCTGTGCAAGCAATTACCTTGTTGTCCGTTCCTGAGCTGGTGCAAGTGTTAGGAAGATCAACCCAAAGACCGCCGTTTGTCCCGGAATAAGGATAGTTTAAGTTTTCAAGAACTAAGGTTTCTTCGTTGAAATCAGCAATCTCTTTGTAAGATTGCATAAATTTAATAGACTTTACTCCAGCCGTATTAAACTCGCTGCCATTTGATGAACGAATTTCGAGCTTGTCAGCTTGGCCAGTTCTTCCAAATGCAAAGCACGACGCGCTGTCAGTTGTGCTTGCCATCACACCATTTGCGCCGATAGAAAGACGTGTCGATGGTGTACCGCTTCCCTCTTTGGAGGTTGCAAGAATCAATTCAGTAGGCATATCGGCAGTTTGAGCAGCAACAACCAGGGTTGCTGGACTGCTGCCACCGTCAACAGTCACTGTGTCGCCGGTAACGTATCGCTTTCCTCGTAGTTGTACGGTTGCACCTGTAATCTCACCAGAGCCCCCAACCGTAATTGATACGGTCATACCTGAGCCCACGCCTGACGTGGCGGTTGTTGAAGAAGGGGTTCCGCCACCGGTTGCAGTGTAACCCGCGCCCGCCGCACTGATTGAAGAAATATTTGCTGCTGAGCCAAGATCACCATTTACCTTTGCCGTTATTGATGCGCCTTCGATAAAAGCTGAACCGTTAGAACCTTGAAATGAAATACCCCCAAGCAAATCATCATCTTCAACGGGCGTGTGGCTGCCGTCTGTGGCATGGCGTGACTTTGTGAAAACTAACTCTTTTGATACTGCGTCCGCCGAGTTGGTTACGATCCCAAGGTTGCCGTCTTGGACGTGCAATTTATGGACACCGACCTCTGCACCAATAGCTACCGAATCCTCGCTGCCGTCAACGTTAAACATATATTCTTCATTGTCGGACTCGATTCGAAAATCGATACCCATGCCGGCGTTATTGAAATAACTACCATTCTGGGCGTCCAGCTCAATGGCCGGCGTCCCGGCCCGATAAAGAACAAACTCCCCGCCGTTTGTGTTGATCGAGTTAAGCTTGCTAATAACATCGCCGTTTGAGTTTTGAACTTGCAGAATGTCAACGGCTGCCCCAGAGGCTCCACTTTTAACAGTAGTTACACCGTTAATAGCAACCGCCGATATCGCATCACCCGCCTCCGTGATTCTGATACCTTCTTGACCACCGGCCACCAATGCCAAGCAATCATCGTTGCTTGTGCCTAAGTGAGTCATGCCTGTATCAGTGTCACCTCGAAAAGTGTAGACCGGGTGGTTCACTGATGATGCGCTACCATGCCCGTCACGCATACGAGGCCCACGTTGGTCCGATCCAATCATGACAGGATAATTTCCACCCGCCAAAACCATGTTCTCGGCACCATTTTCTGTGTCGATAAGAATCCAGTCTTCACCCGCCGTGGTCTCTATGTCGAGAGCAACCTCAACGTTATCTGGGATAGCCGTAGAGCCTGCGCTGATTTGCTGGCCGTAGTTGATAATTTTTGCGTCTGCCATGACTTACTCCTACTTTGCTGTCGTTGCGTCGATACGGATAGCGCCGCCCGAAGGGGTTCCGGTTACATCGTCGGTAACAATTCTAAGGTGTCCGAGCTTCATATCAAAGTTAAGTATCGTTAAAACGTTTTGAGTAAGGTTTATCGTTTGGATGTCACCTACTGTCTCTGTCCCGTCGTCGTCTTCAAAGACGTAACGAGCGACCATTTTTACATTAGTAGATGCGGTCAAAGCACATACGGTAATCTTCTGGTGCTCTTGTACCTTTAGATTAATTGCTTCCGTCTCAGAAAACGTCGCATTTGGTACAGTTGCGCGGTATTTAATGACTCTCATATCAATCTCCTCAAGGCCATATCTTCAGCCTAAGTGGTTATGCTTCCATTGAAGCGGTGACCGGAGTAACCGCCCTATTTGCTGTTCCTTTAAGGCTTGCAGCAGACCGGTTACCTTGCTGTTGCTGCTGCTGGCCTTCCGTTACCTTAAACATCGCCTGTACGCCAATGCCGACCTGAAGCGGAACCGCTGTAGTATAATTAAGTGTAGCGTAGTTTGAGGCTACCTGTAAATCCGGCTGCCTGCCTGTTTTTTCCGCATCTTCGACAATCATGTTTCGGCATTTTTCTCGAAATGCTGCCGTCATATTAGGGTACATTGCGTCCGTTAAACTTACCGTCTGTGCGGTCAAAGCACCCTGCGAAAACTCTAGGGCAAGCTGCTCACAAGACCGCCCGAAAATAGCGTTTTTAGCACGAGCAATTTTTGCAAGCCCCGCGTCTGATACCGAAACTCTCGCCTCGCCAGTTATCTGATTAAACGAAACCTCGGTGTTTTCTTTAATAACCCCTGCAAACAAGGTCGTTCCTTGAATACCCTTGTCAGTCATTGCTTGCTGAATCTGAGGAGCATCGCGCAAAGGCTCGGTATTTTCCTGAATTTTTTGGGCTAACACTTCAGGCGAAGATATTGTAGCAAGGGCCTCAATTTCCTTCATCGTGTCTTCTTCTTCGTTGCCTGTTGCTTTTGCGCCAATAAGACCAAGTAAAGACACCCGCTTGGAGCCGGTCAAGAAGTCAGCAGGTTTGCCCACGGCTGGTGTAGCAATGTTACGCATTAACCGACTGGTTGACTTCTCTGCCCACGTGTCAACCATTTTACTTACACGCGATTTAATTCCGTGCGCTGTAACTCGACGACGTACTGCGTCGCCTGGTGTTGCAATGTTTCGAATGTATCTAGCAGCAAGCGCACCGGGAAGGCCACCGAAAGCAAAGCCGCCAACCGTTGCAAGAGTCTCGGACACTAGCCCCGGGTTACGAGTTAAGTTATCGATGTCCTTTTTTGCCTGCTGCAAGTATTGAAAGTTAATCCATTTTTCTTGTAAGTCTTCTGCGCCCTTAACAATGCCAGGGACGGCTTCATCCATTTCAATGCCAAGACTTTTTGCGACTTTTAAATACTGGTTAAACGACTCTGTGTATTTGTTAAATATACGTGCCCGGTCATACTCGCCTTTTTCAGAGCGCCGGATGTTTTTAAGGAACGACTCAATTTTTCTTGGGGCCGCAACAATGTCTCCGCTGCCCTTCTCTCGTTTCATAAAATGACCAATAAAGTCATCCTGCGTCTCTATTAGCTGGTGCCAAATTGAATTTAAGCCTGCTTGCATTTCGCCAGCTTTGCCAAAGTTGTCGGTGTTTTCAAGAAATTTACGAAGCCCGTCATAACCAGCAAAGCTTTTGCCTAATCGACTTTGCCCCATTTTTAATCCATCAACAGCATGAAAAATCATTCGAGCTGTTTCGGGGTCGCTGTCGATTTTGCTCAAAATTTTGTAAGAAACTTTTTGAGGCTGGTCAACAATCCCCATGGCTTTTGCAGAGCGAGCTTTTCGTTTTTCTATTCTAAATATATCAAGCGTATTGTGATCAGGCTGGCCGGGGTTGTTTATAATTGAAACGTTAAAGTCACCTAGCCCTGCTTTTTTAAGTCGCTCTTGAATTGATCTTGTTATGGCTTTTCGGACACCCTCTGCTTCTTCTATAAGGTCGGTAGCAATTCGTTGCGAAGTCTCGTCTCCAAGCTTTGCTCGCGCTGCGGCTACATTGTCAATGTAGTTTTGAATGGCGTTTAGAGCGGCATTCGCAGTGTTTGCCTCATTGGTAGGTTTGATAAAAGGAGCAAAGGCTTCTTTTTTCTTCTCAACAACTTCTTTTGTTGACCCGGCTACAGCATTAAACAACGTGCCAATGTTCTCTCTGCTGGAGGTGTTTAAAGCTTTTTCAAAATTATCGTATTCAAGCAAGTCGTCCAGAAAAGCAGGGTCGCGAGTTTTTGCTAAAAACTCTTCATCCATCCCTGTCATTGCTGCTGTGTACTTGTCTTTAAACTCACCAACAACCTTTGCTAAACCCTTGGGGTACTCTGTTTTAGCTTGCGACTGAAACGCTTTTGCAACTACTGCGGGAGCCATAGAAAATGCAGACGAAAGGCCGCCGCCCAGCAAAGCGGCAAACCCGATATCGCCCATTATTTGTTCTGCGGTTTTGTCGGTGCGACCAAGAAGCTCTTCTGAAAAAGTCTCACCCGCACCGAACAAGGCCCCCTCAACCGCACCCGCTGCGCCAAATCCTGGCACAGCGCGGAGCATCTTAGAGCCCCCCTCCAACGCCTCTACTCCGAGCTTTTTACCTATCGCCGCTTCTGCTGCCGCCGCCGAACGCATAGCAAATCCAGCAGGGCTATAGTGTACGCCTTTCTTAAGCAAGCCTTTAACACCTGCCGCACCCAAAGCAGAACCGCCGCCAGTCAGCAACGCGGGAGCCAAAGCACCGCCGATTTCACCTACGCCACTTAGAATCGCATTATGCTCTTCAAGTTTTTGAATTTCTTCGTCGGTGTAAGCACCCATCTTTTCGAGCGCTACATCAGACAGTCCGAAAGTAAGACCACGGCCAGCAGCCAAAAGAAGCGCTTCCGCATTTCGAGAATCGTATTTCTCTTCGTCAGCTCGATACTGCCGTTCAGATGGCATATCGTAGCGTCCGCCAGCACGAATTACATCTTTAAATTCTTCGCCTTTAATTGTTCCATAGCGCCCATCAGCCAAAGCTACAGGGACTAATTCTCCTTTTGCGAATACGTACTGACCCGATTCGTAAGCCCCTTGGACTTCGTTTTCCGGGATGTCCCGCCACTCGCCAAGAGCTATGTTGAACATCTTTGGCATTACTGGTCTACCCCGCGAATAGAGTCAATTTGCGGCTTAAACGACTTAAGTGCCGCATCAGTTTCTTTAGTGCCGTAGTCAATGTCAAACTGACGAGCAACGTCACCAGGAACCAAATAACCTTTTGCGCCTGCCGCTCTTCTCAAGCTGTCTTCAAGGTTTTTAATAAGCTGAAGACCTTTTTCCTTGCTAAGAGCTTTTACCATTGGCGACGGGATTCGAGCCATTACTGCTGCCAAGTCCCTATCTGAACCACGTGCACCACTAAACGCCTTGTTTACAAACTGGGCTACTGCAAATCGAGCAGCAGCGTACTCAGAGGCGTCTCCGGGGGAATAAGTAACTTGAGCCTCTTCTCCAAAAAGCCCGATAACTTGAGACAAAACAGCCTCCCCGGTACCAAGCTTAATAAACCTGTCTCGCAACGTGCCGATTTCACCCAAAGCGTTCTTGAATAACTTTTGAGCTTCTCCAAGATTTTTGCCCCGACCAAGAATACGGGCATTAGTTTTAGCCAAGTCTAACATCAGCTTAGCCTTATCGCCTGCAAGTCGAGCTTTAAACCCTGCTGCAACTTGCGCTTGTTTTGAATCAGGGCCGTATTTAGCAACAAGCTCATCAATGCTTGATTCAGCAGCAGAAAGACCAAGCGTAATTGAAGCTTTCATTGCAGCTTCTTCATTGCCAAACTTTTGGAGCATTCGAGCATAAACGTTGTTTTTGTTTTTTAAGACATCGGTATACTTACCCATCTCAGCTTTTTGAGCTTCAACGTCACGCCTAATAGCATTGTCGATAATCGTAAGAGCGGTGTTAGGAACCTTGCCTCCAGATAAACCTTCGGCAAAGGCACCGATGGCCATTGCAAACGCAGCCATAACCTGGCTTCCGGTAGACCTAAACGCTCTCTTAGGGTCAATTGAGTAGTTTTTAAGCTCGTTTTCTGCTGCGGCAATTTCGCGCTCAACCTGCTCTGACGCAAGCCGTTGCCGTTCTTGCATAGCATCAAAAGCCCGTTGTGCCCTATCGGCCTCAACTTGGCCAAATTCGTACGCTTCTCGAATAGATTTTGCTATTGGGTCTTCTTCGGGCTCTGCTTCTGTAGCAGCTTCTGCCGCTGTGTCGATGGCTGGTTCGGACGCCCCTGCCTCTTGCTCAAGAACCTTTTCGCGAGCGTATGCGTCAGGGTCGGCAACCCGCATACGCAAACCTTCTAACTTGTACGTGTTAAATAGGTCTTGCTGTTCTTGTTTTTTTGCCTCGTCAAAACGCCGATTTTCTCGGGCTCTTTTTTCTTCCTCGTAAGCTACCTGGCCTTCTAGGTCATAGCCTAGTTTTCGACCGGCGTAATCTACAACGTCAGCAAATTGAAGACCTTTCCGAGATTCTCGAAGCTCTTGTTTTTTTCTTTCGTACTCTTCGCGGCTTATTTGAGGTATGTTTGCTCTTTGCTCAGGCGTTAATTGTATGCGCCGACTAGATGACTGAGTAGGGGAAACAACATTACCCTCTGCGTCTATCTCATTACCAAACTCATCTAAAGCAACTGCTTCTGCCATCTTCGTATCTCCTTAGCCCAAGTACCGGCCAGTGCCCTTGCCCAGTGCCGACATCGCACTACCGGCAGCCACTGCCGCAGCCGGATTACCGCCCGTTGCAACAGCACCAACCACAGTACCAATAGCACCAAGTACGCCACCAAGTACATTAGACCAGAGCGAACCACTTGCCTGCTCTTGCTGAAAAGCTAATTGCTGCATTGCAAAAGCTTTGTCTTCTGCTCGCTGTCTTCCTGAAATTAACAATTGCTCCAACTGGTCCCTTGCGGCCATCTGTGCTTGCCGCGCCGCTTTGTCGATAGCCGATTCACCACCAAGCTCTGTTTGTTGTGCCGACCGCCCTGCTTTCTGTAATAGCTCCGCAGAATTAAACCCACCGTACCCCATCGCTCTGCCGCGCTGGGCTTTAGCCAAGATATCAAGTTCTTTCTCAGCCTCTATCTGGCCTTCGGTTTTAATGTCGCCTTGGCCTATACCGTACAACCGCTCGGCGTAAGCAAAAATTTCGTCGCCCTCTAAACCGTATTTCTCGCGGCGGCGTTTTTCCGACTCTTCTTGGCTAAGACCGGCCATGTATTCTTCAAGATTAGCCTTGTAATCCTCATCTTGTGGCGATACGCCCTGAAGCTGCCCGCCCCCTTCAGTGTACTCCCCGCTTGCAAACCTTTCTTCCTCCGTTTGCTCTATAACAGCGTCTCTGTCTTCCTCGGTAACGTCATCAGTAAGGGTGCCGAGTAAACCTTCTAGTTCTGGTGTTTCATAAGCCATGGTCGCCTCCGCTTAAAACTTAAGAGTTTTGCCGCGATACGCATCTGCGCCGCGAATTTGGTCACTAAGGGCTGTCCCAGGAGCAACGCCCGTGTAACCCGACACCCCGAGAGGGTCACGTGGGTCTTGGCGACTCAGCTCACCTAAAAGGTCTTCTGTCGTGCGAATACTGCCTAGCTCCCCAAGAGACAGTTGAGTGTCAGGTGTCGAGGCTAAATCAGTAGTTATGCCTCGATAGTTTTTCATAGACGTATCAAGGGTTGTGCTGCCCAGATCAGGAGAAAAGCCAGAAGTTTCAGGGTTTACAAGCTTTTCACGAAAAGCCTCTTCGTCAGGAATTTGCAACTCAGTGTCAGGTGCGTCAAACTTAGGCCCTTCGTAACCAGGCTGTGTAGCAAGGTAACCACCAAGAGCCCCTGTAGCAGCAGCCGCCGCAGTAATAAGGCCCATTTCTTTTGCTTTGCGTGCTTGGGCTCTTTCCATTTCTACTTGAGTCATCCCAGCTTCTCTGCGCGATGTTCTGTCAGCAGCACTTTGAATAGTGCCGCCCCTACTGCGCATTCTGTTAATGCTTTGACCAACTTCCTGTTGAGCAATCTGCCCTACAATTTGCCGAGCCACTTGCCGAGCAATCTGGTCCTGCATCATTTGCCCTTGCAACTCAGCTCGGGCCTGCTCTCGCAATGTATCTGCTAAAAATGCACCTGCCATTACAATGTCCTGCTTTCTATGGTTTTAAACGTTGTCTTGTCTGGCCGCATTCCAACTTCTAGTGCAAACCCCTCAATGTTGGCACACTGACCTACACCGTCTAGCTTTAAAACTAATTGAATGCCGCGAGATTTTTGATTCGCAATATGAGAACGAAACAAATACAAGCCTGTTGGGTCACTTGAAACACTTACCGTGTCTGTTTGATTAGGGCTGCCTTCTTCGCCGTCGTAATCGTTATAAACCTCAACCGTAAGATTATGAGTGCTTAAAAACTCACCCAGCAGCATATAACGATAAATGCGGTCTTTTTTCATTAGCCCTGTAGGAGAAATAAAACCAGTTACTATATCGGCTGTGTACTGGGTTGTTACGGATGCCGTACCTAGCCCTGTAACTATTGTATTAGTATCGCGAAAAACTGTGTCAGATTGCGTTTGAACATAACCATTTGCAATTAAACGCTGAAAGCTTGTCCCATCAAACACCTCGCCAACTTGGTGGGCTCCGTTTGTAAAGACGATTTCGTAAGTGGTCCACTGCTTGTAATAGTAATTAAAAATGCAATAGATATCCTTACCGCTAGGGCTTGCCTCTTGTAGCATTATACGAACGCACTGGTCCGAATCTCGCCGTGTCATAGACACAGCGGTTTGCGTTCCAACGGTATCTTCGACCTGCGCCCCAATATAGGCAATTGATAAGTCTCTACCAATTACATGAATACCTTGAGGAGTTTGATAAAAAACACCGAGGGGAGTATCGGTGTGCGCCGCACCTTCTAATGCACCATGGCCTCGCGCAAACAGTCTAGGCTCGCCATACCGCCCTTGACCCAAAACGTCAGGGCCGGAACCTGCCACGTAATAACCATCGTTATTTGTAAACAGCAGCAACGTATCTAAGTTACTCTCAATAGCGGTAATTTTTCCAGGGTCACCTGTTAAGTCAATAGAGTGGTTGAGAAGAGGAAACCCTGGAGCAACACCTTCCCTGATAACGCTTGACGCATACGCGGAGTCATCGGTCCCTGCAGAAATAAGCTTGTTTTGGTGCCTAACTAAATCGGTGCTGCACCCCGCAAAACCAGTGGCCGGTAAGTCGTTTGTATAAAGGATGGGCCTTGAAGTAATGGCTGTTTCGTCTGTAGGTAAATCAGCATACGTGACAATTGAAGATGTTAGCGCAGTTCTTTCTGGGATCGGTATATCGGCAACAAAGTAAAACGTAGACCCCGCATGGTCAGTACGATAAAGCTTAAGGGTTACATCTTTTTTTCTTGTAAGGCTTGGAACGTAAGCTGAAACCTGAATAACGGATTTACCCGAGCAAGCAACTTTAAAGGTCCCGTCCGAATTACCAGAGGCAACAGTTAAAACATCTTCATTAGTATAGCCTGACCCACTGGCCGCGATTGATACGCCTGTAATGTTTCCAGATCCGTCTGTTGTAATATCAACCTTGCAGCCAGTTCCAGAGCCAGTAGTCGTGGTGTCTACACCCTGGGCTGCCCCATACCCGCTCCCGTTATCGACTATAGCAATAACACCTGTAGCCTTGCCGGGTGTGACTGTCTGCTCAACCATTTCAGACGGCGTTGACTGGTGAAGGTTTCCTTTGGCGTCTGTCCACGAGTAGATGCAGCAGTATTTTATAACTTTACTGTCACTAAACCCGCCGGTAGCCGTAGCGTTGTTAAAGCTTTCCTCGATCTTTTTGATTGCTGGGTAGTTTAGAAAGTTGTTTTCAACCACCGAGTTGCCATCGTAACTATGGATAAACCCGCCGCTGCCCAGCCAAACGTTTTCAATGTCTACTGAGGCTAGTTTTCGAGCAGGGTCAAAATCAATCTCAAACAGACTTACACCAAAAATGTTGTCAGGGTAATCACCGGGGCCGTAAGAACCTGGGTCGTGAAAAGCGTAACCGTAATGCCGAGAAGCACCAAACACAAACTCGGTCGCACTGTCGCGAGAGGTAACGCGCTGCACGCCGTAAAGCAGCCGCCGGTTTTCTCGACCCCCATCAAAGTCAGCAGGGTTGTTTGTTATATAATCAGATGTAAGGCACAGCGGAGCGCTGCCTGTTCTTAACGCTCCGATTATTTCGCCCTGCAAATTTACTAAAGCGGAGTTATTGTTAAGACCCCGGCTGTTTCCAGAAGGTTCAATAGCGTCAAAGTCAATGTGCAGTGCGTTGTCGTTTACTTGAGACAGTACGCAATAGATATTTCCGTTGTATCTAAAAAAATCAGAAGTAACAGAAGTGTTAAATGCTACAACGTTTGACCCAGTTGCAATCGTGGACGCACCCCGCTCTAACAAGTAAAGCCGCACAAAATGCTCCGGTACAATCTTGCCTTGAACACCCACGTCAGTAACAGGCGAATACACTTCTACAAAAACGCCTATCGCGCCCTCGTCGGTAACAGAGCCAGCAGTCCCTCTTAAAAGGTTTAGCGCTCCCGTGCTACTTCCATCAGCCAACACGTTTTGACTGGCGTGGTCTATTTTAGCGCTTAAGTCGTCTTTTATTTGAACCAAGACGACTTTGTATGTCCCGCCAGTGTCGGCAGTATATCCCAACACAATCGAGTATTCCGATGCAGCGTCTACGTCGTTCAAGCATTTTAACATTATGCCATTAGGTACACCGGTTGTGACCTTGTTGAATGGCGCAAAATAAACGTTTGTCGTTGTTGTTAAAGTAGTCGCTGACCGAGAAAGGGTGGCCCCACTAGCTGTTAAGTACGATACGGTTATTGAGTTAGCGCTAGGTGTTTTGTACGCAATAACAATGGCGTCTGAATGCGTTACGCCTAAGAATTTGTCTATCTGAAAAACAGGGTAGCTTGTCCCAATTTTAATTTGCGTAGTCGTCCCAGTTTGAAACAAGTTAGACTCGGAAGATACGGCAGCGGCGGTCGTAATGCTTGTGCAATTTACCGAACGATATCTTAAATGGTTTTCTGAGCCGTCGCGTTCCTGGTAGACAATAAAAACATAGTTTCCAATAACAGCGCATTGCGGCTGGGCCTGCTTATAAAGCGTCGTCGTGTCGGCAGCAGTTCCGCCCCCACCTGGCCCGTCAATAACAATCGCAGTGCTGCTTATTTCAGTTGTTTCGATAAGACGAGCACCGCTGGCAATGTGCTCAATGTCTACGAACGTTTTGTAGTCGCTTCCTTGAAACTCGTACTCTTCCCAAACGTAAACACGGACGCCGTTTTTTTCAGCAATTTGACAGTTGCCTTGACGCTTGTCTGTTTGGACATTCTTAAACTCGTTCTTAACCGTACAAGGAACGTAGGTGCCGCGATCAAGCAAGCCTTGGCCGTTGTCGCCCTCTTTAATCCAAGAGTATAAATTTTTGCCGTCTAAAATTAACGTTTCGTCGCCGTATTGCGATATCGCAACGCCCGAAGAAATATCACCCCCACCAAACTTTGTAATGGTAGCATTGGTGTCATGCACAAAACCGCCACGCTTAACCAACTGGCCCTTTTTTCCAAAGTCCATATTTCTTAAAGCCGACAACCCATCAGGAGTCCGAGTGGAGTCTGAAGACTTTTCGTCAATGCCTTTAAGCATCGCAAATGAAAGTGTTTTCTTTTCTAGTGCCATTAAAACACCCACAAGGAAGCTGTGCAGGCAACCCTTCCCGCTGTAAGCGCAAGGAACTGAGCCTTGTTATTGTTTTCAGTAGTGTCTACCGCTATGTTTGTACTAGCATTGATGGAGACAACAATATACCCACGGTAAGCCCTTCCCAAACCGTGGTGAATATTGCGCGTCGTATTTGACGCAAACTCAATGTCCTCAATCAAGCGTCCATCAAGCAGTCCCGAGCTTTGTAAGTCCTTTGCAAACTGCTCAATCTTATCTTGTACCCGAGTAAGTGGGTAATCGTTTGTTCTGTAGCGCTCAAACTGAATCATGACTACACCAAATTAACGTAATCGTCTAAGTAAGACGTAGTGCCTACTTCAACATCTGTAATTGCGTAAGACTCACCAGCATCGCGCTTGCCTGCTGCCTGCTCAATCCGTTCAAGTTGCTGCTGCTTCTGTACGAGTAGCACCTGAACGTCTGATTCTTCTTTCTGAAGGCATTTAATAGCCGCATCTATAATAACGTACTCTTCGTAGCCTTTAGCCACTTGTGGAGCCACGGCAACAATTTCTTCGTCGGTAGCGGTTGCGCTGAAATAAGTGGGCTCTGGAATAAAGTGCAAAGTAGCAGTGCCCGAAACTGTGGGGTTGGGGATAAATTTAATTTTAGAGCCCTGAACATGATAAAGCGTATTTGTTATTAAAGAAGAAACAATTCCAGGCGAGTTGTACATAGCCCGTTCCTGAAAGTGATACGGTCTTAATCTGTAATTAACCCCACCAACGTTAAGGTCTACGCCTAAAGCCTTGTAGAAGGTTGACGGCAGGTCAAAACTCCCCGTACCGGGAAGCTCGTAAGTAGTTGAAGTTACATAGTAATCTTCAAATTTAGTGACTAGAATGTCGTGGATTTCCGCCATTGCGACGTTAATATAATCAACAACCTCAGTATCAGAGACAAAGGTAGAGCCCACCATATCCGCACGTCGGCGAACCCCGGTAATTAAGTTGGCCAACGTCAGGGTATTGTTCGGCATACCTATCCCCCCAAAGGAAAAGCGGGGGCACGTAGCCCCCGCTCAATTAGTCCATCATGCTTGCCAAGTCGGACATCGCGCTGACCACCGCATCGGCATCATTATCTTGGATGGCCTTGAGGAATTTCTCCCCTGCCTCCTTCTTCATCAAGCC
>CEPN01006732.1_pt1 | contig 12652 bp, 24 predicted proteins | sample 530391 | NCBI WGS metagenome assembly CEPN01 (sample SAMEA2620027, study PRJEB7988) | marine metagenome | isolation source: saline water (ENVO:00002010), including
CAGTAATACTTTTGCTTATGCTCCTAAAAGGTCTTTTGATATTGTTAATTTAATTGTTCCTTTGCCCAGTGATAGAATACAAATTAATACAACTGGCAAAAGTATTAAGCAATTTGATACAGACGGATTAATAGAAAATTATACATTTACTTATGATAATGGTAAAGAAGAAACCCTAACCATTGAAGAAGTTATTTATTTAATGAGTACGGACGGAACTAACTTAATAAACCCAGTTAGTAGAATGGATGCTTTAAAATACCCATTAAGCAATATTAGAGCTTCATACCATAAAAGAAATGTATTACTTGAAAATATCGGTTCAATAGGTATTTTATCAGCTAAAAATAATGATATAGGGGGTGCTATACCTTTAACACCAGAAGAACGAAAAGAAATACAGCAAGACTGGTATCGTAGGAGCAAAGATGAATTAATAATTACCGAAGCTGATGTAAACTGGCAACCCATGTCATTTCCAACAAGAGATTTAATGTTGTTTGAAGAATTAAACGCTGATAAACTTGCAATAGTTGATGCGTTTGGTTTAAATGTTTATGTTTTTAGCCAAGAAAACGGAGCAACCTTTACAAATGTTAGAGACGGAATTAGAATGGCTTATAACGACACTATTATTCCAGAAACACAAATGATATATAATAACATAATGGAACAAATAGGTTTAACCCAAGAGGGTTATTATTTAGAGGCAGACTTTAGTCATTTAACAGTGTTACAAGTAGATGAAAACGAAAGTGCTCAAGCATTAAAAACTCGTGCTGATGCTTTAAAAACCATTTTGGAAACTGGTGTTACACTAACTGATGAAGATAAAAGAAACCTTTTAAATATTTAATAGCTGTTTAATACAGTTTTTATTTTTTCTATTGCTGTAATATCTTCACTGTCTTTTACTAAAACAGTAGCTTGAACAGTTATTTTCTTTTTTTTGGTTACTTTAACCAAGTTACATTTAAACATACAACCCCCATTAAGCTGATTTAAGGGGGTTTCTATATTTTTTAAACTGTTACTATTGTAGTAACTTTCAAACTGCTTTAAATCTAAAGTTATTTTCAAGGGTTTTTTTCAAATATAAAAACTTTATTTATAAACCACAATATCCAGTATCACATTCATTAAAGTCATCATCAAATAATTCTATTTGTAATTTATGATTTTTTATTTGTTTATAAGTTACTCCAGTTTTAAATGTACCTTTACTTTTTTCCTCTTGCTCTACAAACCAGTTCATTTTGTTTTCGTGTTTCTCAAACATTTTTTTTAAAAATATTTCACTTCTCCACCAACAACCAACACAATTATTATGTCTTGCAAATCTTACTGGTTTATCACTCCAATAGTTCTCAATTTTATCCTTAAATATTTTATCATCTATTAAAGGAAATAAAGGTTTACAATATTTATAAGTTGCCCAACTATTACGACCATCCTTTAACTTCATAAATGTTGCTTTTACAGTTGTAAAACCTTGTTTATCTACTTTTTCAAGCATATTTTTTGCTCTTTTAGTTTCGTTTGCCCTATAACCAAAATTCATATAACAAGGTTCTTTTAATGTTTCATACATCCAATGTAATATGGGCATTGTCTTTAATTCAGTTGTACAATATCTTGCAACTTTATTTGGTAAATAATTTGACTTATTTATAATTATATCTTCAAAAGTGTCACCAGTAACCCAGTTAATTTCTTTTCCTATAAACTGTTCCAAGTCTAAAATTGTATTTATTATTATATCATCCTCAAGTGTTCCAATAAACTCTCTCCCTAACTTATCACTTACTATTTGTCTTAACTTAACATCTGGATATAAACACTTTTTATTATTTGTTGTTACTAATGCAAAAACATTATAATCTGCTTTATAATTAGCTGCTATATAAGCACTGGTTTTTCCACCACTAATAGAATTTACTGTTTTCAATTTTACTTTATTTACATTTAACAATATCTATCCATGTCGTTTATATACCTTGTTTGGTTTTGCACAATTTTTGTTTGGTGCTTTAACAGTTGTAAACAGTCCTCTAATGAGTATGCTTCATTAAATTTTTTGTGCATTTTATTAATATCATTTTTGTTGCTATTATAAATGCTTATCATTTCTTTAATTTTTTGCTTTGTTGTCATAACTTAAATTTTAAAAGGGGTTTTTACACCCCTTATTATTATTATTTAATGATTAATTATAATTTTTGCGATTTTTTTCCATTCTCCATTTTCATTAAGGGCTTGTAAATAAAAATGCATATCTAAATATTTTCCTTCATAAATTACACTATACTTAATATCATTATGAAAAAATGTAATATCATTAGATATATTTTTTCTTCCACTTACTTTTAAAATTGTTGTTGAATTAATTGTTTTCATAACCTTGTTTTTTTAATGTTTAATTGTTTAACAGTACAATTATACAAATTTATTTTATATAAACAAAATTAATTCAAGTTTTTTTTTATTTTTTTTTATAAACCCTTATTTTATAACCTAAAAAATTAAACCTAAAAACTGTTCTATAACTGGACATAATGCTATTATTTAGTAAATGTTATAACTTATTTTATTAAACCTTCTTTTTCCATGTCATTAAATAATTTTGCTACATATTCAAAATATAAATTTAAACTTCCTTGAGCTTGGTATTTATAAAAATTTTTATTGTCTAATCTATCCATAAAAGTCATTCTTTCAAATGGTTTTCTATTTAATTTAAAATAAAAATGCTGGAGTTCATAAGCTGTTTTATAACCTTTTATATATAAACCAGTAATTACTTTAAAACGTCTTTTTCCAGCTAAATTTAATGCTCTGTTTAATCTTTTTTCTAATGCTAATCCTTCTTCAAATAACATAACTTTTTTATTTTATTATATAACTATTAAATACTATATCAAAATAACCCAGTTTAGTATCACAATTTTTGTTACTGCTAACTAAATATTGTACTGATACTTTTTGTATTTTTTGTCTTGTGAATGTTTTACAAATTTTCTTAACTATATAACCAGTTTTAATTTCTCCAGTTATATCATTTCTATAAGTTATTTTATCTCCTTTGTTCATTGTTATTGTTTTAATGTTAATACAAATATATATAAATTTATTTTATATACAAATAAAATCAAAAAAAAGTTTTAAAAAATATTTCTAAACATACTTGTAGCAAACAAACTTAACCCAGCTAAACAGTCTGGAGCATCATCATTTTTATTTTTACCTTCCTTGCTAAACGTATATACATTATTAATAAACTGGTGATAGTTTGGATTATCTTGTTCTACAAATACCATGTTATTTTGAATAAATACTGTTTGCATTATTATTCGTGTTATTTTGTTAGTAGTGTTTGCTACTTGCAAAATTTTTGTTTTGGTTTGCCTTTGTAACTGTCTGCTAAACATTGCACCCATGCTATTAGATTCAACCCTACAATATTTTACATCATTGTCATTTAACATTTTAGCAGCTTCTGGAATAGTGTAATCAGTGTTTTGTTTGCTAAATAAAGTGTCTGTAATATATAGCTTGTTGCCTATTATATTTCCTATTGCTAAAGCTGTATAATCTTTTCCAGCATCAGCTACATCAATATAGCCAACAGCACCCAAACTTTGCTCTTTAATCTTATTATACTCTGTTTGTGTAATGGTTTGTAAATTAGAAAATAATCTACCCTCTAAATCTACTGGTGTTTGTTGGTACTCTGCCAACCATATTTCTTTCGGTGTTTTATTACGTTTATCTATATATTCGTCTGTTGTCATTACAGCTTCACAGAAAGACTTATTATCCTTGTTTAAAGCAGCTACTATAATACTTTTATCATATATATTATCATCTAATTGTCTGCCTATCATATCATTTGTACTCCAGCGAGTACCTATGTCAATTCTTGCACAACCAGTTTCAAATCTACTGTCGTGAGTAGCTTCTTTCCATTGTATTATTCTGTCATTTATAGTATCACTTAAAGCATCTTCCAGCCCTTTATATAAATCATCTGTTATAGCTACTTTAGAAGCACCAAAACCAATTATAGTTCCACCAACACCAGCACCAAAATAAGAAACCATTTTAGCACTGTTTGTATTCCACCCAGTTAAATTAGATTTATCATTTGAAAGCCTTGTTTTAAAAACTTCCATATACTTATCGCTTTTAAATATAGCCCTAACATCATAACTAAACTTTAAATATAAACTGTTAGTACAAGTGTTACGCATTACGCTTTCTGTGGGTGTTTTACCTAAAGACCAAGCACAATATAATGAAGTAATATAGCTTTTACCAGCACGAGGAGGCATTGAAACGCTTAAAGACTTTATTTCTTTATCTTCTATTTGTTGAAAAGCTGCTGCTACTGGTTTTAAAAAAGCCCTTTTAGTAAAAAAGGTTTTATCATAATAAAGACAAAACTGCCAAAAATTACGTCTTGCTAATTCTTTACGCAATTCATTCCTCAATAATTGTTTCTTCATTTAGCAATAGTTTTATTTCATCTGTTGTCATATCGCTTAAATCTGGAGCAGTATTGTTATTAATATCAAATTCTTGCCTTTCTATATAACCACGTTTTTTTCCTTTTGTTTTTAAATAAAATATAGTTGCTGCTGTGCTGCCTTTTCCCATTTGTTTGTGGAGTTGGCTTTCTGCATAATCTAAAGCTATATCATTTATTTCTTCAACCTTTTTAGCAAATTCCTCATCATCTTTTAACCATCCGTAGAAAGTTGTTCTTCCAATTCCAGTTGTATTACAAGCAGTTGTAACTATACCTAAAGTTTTTTCTAAAGCTTCTAACATTGCTTTTTTATGGTGTTCGGTTTTGTTCATTTTGTACAATTTAAAAATTCGTTTCTAACCTCTATTTTTTTAAATACCCCCCCCAGTTTTGTAGTTATTGTTGAACTGGTTACGTCTTTAACCCCTCTTGATTTAACACAATAATGTACTGCTTTTATCTTTACAGCAATATTATCAGTTTCTAATATACAGTTTAAAGCATAATATATCTGCTCTGTTAGTCTTTCTTGTATTTGTGGTCTTTTAGCAAAGAAATCAACAATACGATTAATTTTAGACAATCCTATAACCTTATCTTTAGGTATATAAGAAACAGTTGCATATCCGTCTATTACTACAAAATGATGTTCGCAGTTACTTGATAAAACTATATTATCAACAGTTACCATTTCATCATATTTCATTTTGTTGTTTACTGCTGTACATTTAGGAAAATTATTATAGTCCAAACCATAAAATATCTCATCAATATACATTTTTGCCACTCTATTTGGTGTTCCAGATAAACTGTCATCAAATAAATCTAAATTTAGTTCTTCCATAATTTTAGCAAACAAATTAGAAATATTTCTTTTTTTTTCCTCTTTGTTACTAAACTTTTTTGTCATAGGTACTTCAACCCCTTTTTTAACTAAATATTTATTTACTTTATGTCCTAAATGTTTATCTGTTTTCATATTACAATATATTCCATAGTTTATGAGTTTGAACACTTAATTTCCATTGTGGGTTTTTTAAACATAAATTTATACAATGCTCTAAATTCTCTTTATTAATATTAAAACCATCTGAATGAGGGCTTATCCAATAATGTTTTGCTATTATACTGGGTTTTGGAACGTCTTGTCCTTTGTGTCTTACATACCTTAATTCTTCAACACCATTTGAAAAGTTTTTCTTTATAACGTGTTCTGCTATTTTAGGAGATACACAAATAAAATCTATACCTTTTGGACATGGTTTTAAACCACTTGTTTCTATTGCTTGATAATACCCTTGTTTTTTAAAATAAGCTACTATATCTTCTGTTAGTTGGTCTAATGGCTCTCCACCAGTCCAAGTTATTTCTAAACACCCAGTATCTTCACACCATTTTAATATATCTAATATAGACATTTCTTTACCACTTTCAAACTCTGTATCACATTTAATACCCATTTTAAAACAAGCGTGTTTAGTTTTACACCCTTGAAGTCTAATAAATATAGTTGGAGTTCCTATTCTTGCTCCCTCGCCTTGTAAAGAGTAAAAAATTTCACTAACATTTAACTTAATATCCTCTATTTTCATATATTGCTGAATTTTTATCGTTTTCAAAACATTCTACTTTTATCACTTTACACCTTGCAGCATCTGTTTTACTTAATACATCATTAAATTTATCATATACTAACTTTGCAAGATTTTCACAACCCATTTTATTCATTATTTTAACTTTTGCTAAACCCATGACACCCAGTTGTTCAAATATATCTATATAAGGGTCATCTTTTTCTATCAATAACGTATGGTCAAACATATCGTTCATCCAACTTTTTAATCCGTTTCCTACTGGTTTATCTTTAAACCCCCCAAAATCAACAACCCAGTTCATATCATCTAATTTGTCTGTACTAAACCAAACTTTGAATTTAATAGCATAACCATGTAACAACTGACAATGAGAGTGCTGTGCTTTGTGTTGTCTTAATGCTACTGAATAATTATCAAATATTTTTGTTGATATGTAACTCATTTTTTAAAAATTTATTATAACCCTCTTTTCTTAATTTACAAGCTGGGCAATTATCACAACCATAACCCCACTCATTTAATTTTTCTCTATTACCATTGTAACAAGTATGTGACAAATTTATAACATCATCTAAACAATTTTCTTTTTTGGCTAATAAAAAAGTTTCTGATTTTGTTAAATACATTAATGGAGTTTCAATAATTATATTGTCTTTACTTCCTAAATTAGTTGTCCACTCTATTGCTTTAATAAAACTCTCTCTACAATCAGCAAAACCATTATAATCAGTTTGACAAACACCAGTAACAATAACATTAAAATTAATTTTTTGTGCGTAACTATGTGCTAAAGTGATAAATAACTGGTTTCTATTTGGCACGAAACTGCTTGGCTGTTCTTTTTTATTAGTTTTGTTTATATCCCCATTTGATATTAAAGCACTTTCTACAATAGTATTTAAAAAATCTATGTTTATAAGTGTTTGTTTTATATTATATTTTTTACATATAATTTTACTTTGCTCTATTTCAATATTATGTTTTTGCCCATAATTAAAAGTGATTGCCTCAACCTTTTTATATCTATTTATAGCCCATTTTAAACAAGTTGTTGAGTCTTGTCCACCACTAAATATCACTACTGCTTTCATAAATTATCTTTTGCGTAACTTGTAAATTTAACCCACTCATAGAAATTAGATTCTGCTGTTTTAAATGTTTTTAACCTTGTTCCTAAAGGTTTTTTTACTTTTCTTAAATCTCTACCATTAAAAAAATGTAATACTCCAAATCTACTTCCAGCTAACCAACTTGTTGAATCAACACTGTAAAAAGGCATTTTATCAAGCATTGGAATTTTTGTATATCCTAATCCATGAACTTTAGTATTAAGTTTTTTTGCGAATAAAAGCATTTTTAAAAGTTTTTTAGGGTCTTTTCTTGTCCAATCAGTGTCATACATACCAGAAGCACCGATAGCAATATAATTATAATTTTTACATAACATTTTATAATAATCTATTCCTAACATTTTATGAAATACTGGAATACTTTGTTTATTTGTTTCTTTTTCTAATCTTGCTCTTAATTTTTCTGTTTCTTTTATACCTATTAACCTATATAAATCTAACTCAAAAAACAGTTTAACATCATATTTATTAATAAAATTTATATAATCAGTTAAATATTCATCCCAGTTTACAACCTTTCCACCAAAAAAAGAAAATGCACCACTATCAAGCAAAAAATCATCGTATTTATTAATAACTTTTGCTTCATGTTCAGCAATATGATAAAAAGTATGTAAGCGATAAAACTTATAAAAGTTATCTTTCATCCATAATCTTTTCTCCCATCCACTTCCAGCTAAAAAAACTTTCATTTAGTTAATAAATTATATATTATTTCCTCTTTAGAGCCATTTAAACCACTTAAAATATCATTAATAACTTTATAATCATCATCATTATATTCCAGTGTTATAACATTTGTATTAATTTTTTCTTGTGGGGTGTTTTCCTCAAAAAAATCATCTAACTCTATATCATTTTTTATATCATAGGTTTGTAAACCCCACTTATTTAATTCTTCATTATCCCATTCGTTACCAAGTATATCCCAATCCCATTGACCAAAACCAATATTATCTTTAATAATAAATTCACGTTTTTGCTGCTCTGTCCAGTTCTTTACTTGTTTATATGGTACTTCCTTAACCCCAACAGCTTTAAGTGCTTTTAATCGCATATTTCCACCCAATACAACAAAGTTTTCATCAACTACTAATTCTCTAACTTCTAACATTTCTGGAAATTCTTTTAAACTTTCTACAAGTTTTTCAAATTTTTCCTCTGTTATGTAACGAGGGTTTTCACTGTTTTCTTTTATTTTATTTATATCTATTTTTTTCATTAAATAACTTTTGTAATTAGTAAATATATACAATAAATAAAAAACACTAATCCAACTCTATATAAAGAGTGAGCCAACATTTTTAAATCTGTAAAAACTTCTCCTATTGTGCTGCTTTTAACATGAGGTAAAAATACCAGTATAACTCTATCAATAAAAAATATTGATATAACTACTGGTATTAATAACAACCCTATAAGCGTACTTAAAAACTTTTTAATTTTTGTCATACTTGTAAATTATTTCGCCAATATTTTCTAAAGACTTGGCTGTTAAACCCCTTTCATTTCTCATAAATAATAATAACTGTGCTGGGTGTATTCCAGCTTCTTTAGCAAAACCACTTTCAGTCTTGCTATGTTTTATTAAATGCTCTTTAACTAACTTTTGTGATAGTTTAGTTAAGTTTTTTAAATCTTTTGCTTTCATGTTTTAATTTTTAAAATGGTAAATCATCTTCATTTTCTACATAGTGTTTAGTAACTGGCTCAACATCTTTTTTGTATAAAACTTGTGTTTCTGTTATAAATAAGTTTATACAAACTAAATTATTAAAACACCTTTCAACACCATTTTTATCCGTCCATAGTTTACCAGATATTCTAAATTCTACTTCTACTGCTTCACCTACATTAAAATCATCTATTAAACTAACATTGTTGTTATTTAATTGAAAATTTATAGTTTGTGGGTACTTTTCATCAAAAGTTTCTATTATAAACTCACGCTTTTTAAACTTATCATTTATAACTTGTTCTTGATTAATCTTAATTAATTTTCCTTTTAATCGCATAATTTTACTTTTTTAAATTTTAAATTTACTACTTTTTACTATATAACCAAACTTTTTTCTAAATTATCACAAACATAAGTATCAATCCATTTGTAATATTTATCGCATTGTTTTATTCTTTCTTTCATTTGCACTATTAAATCTTCATTATAATCTACAAATATCATTTTAACCCTTTTATTGTCTGGCAAATAATCAAATGTTTGTTCCTTTCTAACTTTTTCCTCTATTTGTAAATATTCTGAATCTGTATAACTAATTTTATCACTTTTATAAATTTGACTTTGTATTTCTTTAACAATACCTTCTTCACTGTTATTAGTTAAACAAAATGCTATCATTCCCCTTTTAAGCCCTAACAAGTGCATATAACATTGTATTTGATATATATATGCTTTATCTACTGGTTTTTGATTATAATACATTTTTTGAAAACCATCTAAACTGTATTTAGTTTTAATATCTATAACTAAATCATCAGTAATTAAATCTGGTGTTCCAGTAAAATATTCGTCTTTAAAATTTTTTTCATTTTTAAATAAACTAAACTCCCCAAACACTTTTTTAAATAACAAAATACTTTCATCTTCAAGCTGTGTTCCTTTTAATGTAAATTTGTTATCAATGTTTTTATATATACCATAATTTAATTCATTGTATCTTTCTAATACTCTACCTTTAGCAGTTAGTGATAATTCCCCAGCTTCTTTAGCTTTTTTAGAAACTGGGTTTGACATTATCCTATGCAATTGACTTGCTCTTTCTATATATTTTTCCATTACATTAGTTTTAAAAGGTTTATTTGCTCTGTGTTAAGGTTATACTCCTTTTTAAGTTTTTCTTTCGTGTAATCGCCTTTTTCTATTGCTTTTAATGCTCTTTTAAACTCATCTCCGTTTAAAGTTGTACGCTTAACAATTTTTCTGTCTTGGTTTTTAATAGCTGTTCTAACTTCATTAGCTGATGCTATACTGGTGTCAATACCTATTCCAATAAAACCTAAAGCCCTTCCAATAGCAGAAGTTTCACAGTTTTCTACATAACTTAAATTGTTAATATAGCTGTTACCTTGTAACTCGTGGGCGTGTCCAGTAGATACAATTTCATTATTTTCGTTTGTTACTATTGCTTTAAATACACAATAATCTTCTGTAAATTGTAGCAAAACTGTTTCTAACTTATAATTGTATTTGTATGCTATAAACGCTTTTATTCGTTCAGTTACATTAACATAAGGTTTTCCCTTAATGTTTTCCGTTTTTAGTTGGCTGTTCATTTGGTTATTAATATGCATTAATTCCTCTGCCATTTCTATCACTTTGTCTGTGGTTTTACTCATAACTATTTATTTAAATTAACTGTTTGTATTTTATTTAATCTTTCTAATTTTTCCTCATTTGATATATCGTTCCAGTCATTTGGTTTTTGCCAATTTGGTATTTCAAATTTCATAGTAGAAAAAACAATTTTTTCTTTATACTTTATTTCTTCTTCAATGTTTTTAAATTTGGTTAATTGTCCTAACTGTAAAAATGCACCCATAAAACCCAGTGCAAAACTATCCTCTTGTTTTGGTTTGTTAGTTTCAATATTTTCTTTATCATCTTCTCTTATTAATTCCAACCCCAGTTCATAAGCTGCATAATTAATGTGTTTTTGTGTTGTCATACTCCAATAACCTAACTGATAAAGTTTATTGTTGCCTCTGTCAATTTTAGCTACTAAAGTATCATAGCTTTTTACAAAGTTTTCTCCGTTGCTCATTACAACTTTCAAATTTTTTTTGTACTTGTTAAATGTTCTCATTTTGTTATCTTTTTTATATAAATTAAAATTTTAATAAAAGTAGTAAAAAAATATATATATACAAATTAATTATATAGAAAAATTACTTCTTTTTTATCTGTTTTTCTAAATTCATCAATCATGGTTTGGTCTATTTGTACGATTACTAATTTGCCTAAAACGTAAATATTTAAACTTAAACTGTCATCAGCGTGTTTTATTACTTTGGCAAATTTGTGTTCTATACCAGTAATATCAACCCAGTATATAAAACCAACTAAAAACTCTTCCCATTCGTTGTCTTGTAATTTACTGTAATCTTCTAACAGTGTTTCAGAGGGTTTAAAAAAATAAAAGCCATTTATATGAGCCCTCTCTGGAGTAAAAGCCAAACCATCTAAAAAACTTGTTAATTTCATTTAACAAATTTCGTGATTTTTTTTGGCATTAAATATTTTCAAAATCTATTAACTGGTGTAAAAAAATGCTTTTATTGTCTAAAATATATTTTTCAATAATTTTTTTATACTTTATGTTAATATTTAATTCCTCATCTTTACCAGTAGTTAAATTATCATAGTAGTAATGTTTATCTTCCCAGTTAAACACAATATCATAATCTACTTCTGCTGTTTCGTGTTCAAAATTAGCTGCTGTAATTTTTACGTTTTCAACTGTCCAACCAATATAAAAAGTATGCTCTATATTGTTATCAAAAAAACTAATTCCAATAGTGTTATTTCCTTTGTGTTCATCATTAAAAAAATCACTATCTTTTAATTTATCTTTTGTTAAAAATTCTAATTGTTTCATAACTATATTTTTTTTTAAATTAAAAATTATCTCTTACTGCATTTCTCATTAACATTTGTGATGTAGGTGCTATTCCAAAACTTTTAGTTTCACCCCATCTTTCACGTGCTATTTCCATTATAAAATGACTATCCCAGTTTAATTGCTTTCCGTTCATCATTACTGGTTGCCAAACACTTTCAAACTCATCATTTTCACTAAAAGTAACCCATGCTTTTTCTGCGTTTAAATCTAATTTTTTCATAACTATATTTTTTCTTTTTTTTTGTTATTATTTAAAATATTTATTAAGTGTATTTTCATTTTTTATAATTAATGATTTAAAGTCATTAAAATAAATTCTAATTGAATTATTTTGTATTGTAAATTTATACTGTTTTCCCTTTATAAATTTTAATCCTTTTTTTGTTTCAATGTTTTTAATACAAGTAATCATTTTTTCTTTGTTTTAATGTTCTATACAAATATACAAATTAAATTTATATAAACAAGTATTTTATAAAAAAAGTTTTATTTTTTTTTACTTTCCTTTAAAATCTTAATCTTTTGCTGGTATAATAAACGAATATTTATTAATTCTTCTTTAGTATATTTTATTGTTTTTTGGCTTTTTATAGTTAATTCTTCTAACTGGTCTGGTGTTATACGTTCTAATATATTAACTGAATACTGTTGTAAATTTCCACTTAAATACATATTGCAGCGAATACACTGTCCAAAACAATTATTTTCATCATACCTAACTGACCAATGAAACCCAGCAGAAAAATAATGTCCAGCTTGAAA
>CEPN01080468.1_pt1 | contig 12563 bp, 1 predicted proteins | sample 530391 | NCBI WGS metagenome assembly CEPN01 (sample SAMEA2620027, study PRJEB7988) | marine metagenome | isolation source: saline water (ENVO:00002010), including
CTTTTTTACCAGAGTCTAATGATATTTCTTTAGTACGTAATATCTTATTGGCCTGTATCGTGACACCCATACCTGCTTCTTCCGTAAAAGAATTAACAGCAACATCTGCCGTCTTAAATTTTCCTGCATCAACCTCTTCAAATAAAAACTTAAGCTCATTGGCGTTGTATTTTTTGAAAATAGATCTAAGCCACTCCATAAGTTTATTAAAGAAAGACTTAATGAAAGAATCTGTTTTAGTACTTTTTGGATCTGTTTTGAATTTTTGAAATTCATCAGCCATGTATTCCTCATAGTATAAATTTTCTAATGCTTTTTGTGAATAGTTTGCATATCTAGTGAGATCTGAATTTTTAAGTTTCTCAATCTCTTCTTTAAAACTTTTTCCTTCAGCACGCAACTTAGCTCTAACTTCTTTTCTTGCAATAGTATAAAACTTTTGTTGTTGTTCTTCTGTTAATAACATTCTAAATACAGCATGAAAAGCTTCATGGTATGCATATTTAGTTTGATCAGCATAGATCGTACCAGCAATGTTCATACCTCCAGCAATATTATGCATATCCATTACAAATGCACCAACTCTCTTCCCTCCTGCTTTTGTATTATTACCTAGTGTATTAATATCTTGAGTTGTAATAAAACCAGGTAATGCAGATTCTGCCCAAGCTAAAAACTCATCAATATTATTAACATCTTCTTCAGATAAATTCTCAGCTACAATTTTATTAGCACTTAACTTATCTAATATATCATTACGTTCCTTAGTTAATTTTTTAATTTCTGGATCATTTGCTATAGCTTCTTCTTCAGCTGTAGTAGACAAACCTCTATCTGCAATGGCATCTTCTAAAGCTTCTATCTTTGATCTAAGTGAAGCTGCTTTTTTCATTAAAGCACTTCTATCCATTTGTGCACTACCGGTTTCACCGGGAGTTGTATTTTCTGAAGCAGGGTTATTTTTCTTTAAAGAAAGATGTTTCATCTGCACTATACCTGAAGATACTACATTGCTCATTACTTGACCTTCTCTAGCAGTAAGACTTGAAGGATCGCTTAGTTTTATTGCAATAGCTGTAATTTGTGCCTCAGTAAGACCTTTAAAATTATCAGCTTTTAATGCTTCAAAATCTTCTTTAGACATTGCGTCTAACTCAGCACCTTCAATCTCAATATTATTCATACTTTCTGAAGATGTTGTTAATGGTCCACCTTTAGGTATAGGATTTCCATTTGCATCTGTAAATACCTCACTAGGAGTAAACACTCCTGCAGTTTCTATCTGGCTTACATCTATACCATTAATATTAACTCTTAATTTAGAATCTTTTCTTACTTGAGAACCTACAGTTGTTACAGATGTTTCTGCAATTTCTGACGCTGAAGCTGTTACAGGAAAACTTTTTCTTATAGATCCTAAATTTAATTTTAGATTAGCAACATCTTTTAAAACTTGCTTTCTTATAGCTGGTGTTTTTGAAGTTACTTTTGAATATTGTTCTTTAAAACTTTTATCAGCATTCTCAAATAATTCATTTAAAAGTTGAGTTTTATCTTCAACTTTACCCCAAGCTTCAATAGCAGCTTTATCGTTTTGGATATATTTTACAACTTGTTTATTGTCTCTATCAAAAACTCTTAATTCTACTGCACCATTTGCATTTACATTAATATCAAATGAATAACCAGGAGTAGATGCAATATAAAATTTATTATTGAGTTCTTGATTAAACTCACTATTAAATTCCATGTCATTAATAACTGGAGTTGTTGCACCTTCAATTTTTTTAGTGTTGTCTTTTTGACTTAATGCTGATCTTTCTATAATTTCATTAGCAATATCATTTAATGTACTTTTTTCTAGAACATCTGTTTTGATTGGAAAGTAAGAAAACATTCCATTAGGTTGCTTAACAATCATTACATATCTACCAGCTTTCTTAGCATTCTCAAATATATTTGTGTTTTGAGCTTGCATATCAGCTTTAACCTTATCTTCAAAATCAATTTGATCTTCTACACTACCGGTCATATCTGTGACAAATCTATTATTGCCATTATCTAATATAACCATTGTACCATCAACGGTATTATATTGTAAGTTTTCTATTTTATTAGTGACTCCTGTTGGTAAAAACTGCATTTGTCCTGCAGTTGCTACAAAGTTAACACCACCTATATCTTCTAAAGTTAAAGTTCCACTCTCATCTTTACCTAACTTCTTATTTATATCATTTACAATTGATTGTTGTATAGCAAAGTTTCTTCTTATTTCTTTGGCTGCATTTTCTTTTGTCTTGCCTGAAATTTGAAATAAATTTCCAATCTGATCAGTTGTTATATTTAATGGATTTATTCTTGCTCCATTAGTATCATATAACTGAACATCTGTATTTGGTATATAACCTAAGATATTATTTTCAGGAAGAGCTAAATCAGCATCTAAAATTTTAGGCTCCAATGTTTTCATAATATCAGCCGGTATTCTTAGTGCTATACTATATGATTGTTTAGTTCTTTTTATAAGTCTATTTGGTGCTTTTTCAGGAAATGTAAATTTTTCTTGAGTTACTTTACCTCCATCAATATTTCTTTTAACTACAACTTCTAATTTATTAAACTGTTCTTCTGATAGATTTTGAAGTATTAACTGAAATCTTTTCTTTGAATTCCCTTCCCATTCTTTGTCTTTTGTAAATCTGCCATTTTGTTGATATTGAATTTTAGTTGCCTCATCAATATTTAATTTACTTACATTAGCAGGTAATGAAACATCAGTTAAAGAATAACTTGATGCTTTAAATCTACCCGCAAAATCAGCAGGATTTATTTTCTCTGATTTATTTCTTCTTGCTTGCAATTGCGTTACTGTACCTGCAAGACTAGCAGGAAATAAATATAATTTACCTCCTTTTGATAATTTACTAGGAGTACTAACAACAATGTATTTATTACCAGTTGATTTTTCAATAACCTCTTGTCCAAATACTAACTTCTCAACAACTTCACCTTTACTGTTTCTTATTTCCATTTCAGCAGTATCTGGAATAGATGCATCTAACTTAGCTTTTGCTTGTTTTGCTTTTCCTAAATCTGTAAATGATAAACCAACTGGTAAGCCAGCTTCTTCAGTTAATTCATATGCAACCGGTTCACCAAACTTATCTAATATTTGATAGAAAGTAACAGGGTTTCCTTGATCATCTGTACTCTTTACTTCTACAATTTGTGAAGGACCTTCAAGACCCGCAACTTTATTTTTTTTATCTTGCTCAGGAGTACTTCCTACATCCTCAGCCATCCCTTTTATAAAGTCATTAAATTTTGTATTAGTAACAGAAAGTACATCTACAACTTTATCATTAGTTTGTTGTAACTTTAACCATGATAAAAAACCTTGGTCTTTTTTAAACCTTTCCATTCTAATTCCTTCATCCTCTATACCAGTTAAAGTTTGATACCACATTTTCTTTAATGCTACATATGCTGATATATATGATTGTGCCGCAGGTGTTTTAATATAATCATTAAAGCTTGGTATTTTCTTAACTCCTTTTTGTATAGCAAAAGCTCTAACCTCTTGATATTTTTGTTTTAATAATTTTTCAAGAATTGGAGACTCATCTTTTGCTTTACCATAAACCTCAGCTTCTGGTCCAGATATTTCAGCATCCTCTAAAATTTCATCAACTTCTTCTTGTACAGCTTGAGCTTTTTTACTCTTCTTAACTTCTGATGATTTTGATTCTGCTATATCTGATTGAACTTGGGGTTGAGCTGTTTGTCTATATGTTTGTATTAAATTTTGAATCTCGGCAAATAATTCAGGATCATTTACTTTATTAACCATACCACTCTCTGAATAGAATACAGTTAAACTATCAATATTTCCAGTCTCTGCAAACTCTAAAGTTTCACTCATATCTGCATAAACTCCTACTTTAGCTAATTGATTTAAAAACTGATTAATTTCTTTTTTATTAATAAATTTTCTAATAGCTTTTTCATACATTTCAAGTTGATTCTTATGTGCATATTTTAAATACTCATAAGATCTTCTAACTATTGCATCAAACTGATCAGGGTTATTTAAAAACTGAATACTCTTATCATAAACCTTTTGTCTATTACTAAGATGGTTATGATCTACAATCTTTTTAATTGTTTCTTGAATAAGTTCTGGATTTACAAAAGCATCTTTAGATCTAGCTACAGTTTTTAAATAGTTTAATATAGTTGGTGTTAATTTTTGTATACGTCTTCTATCAAACCTTCCAGTTTTTGTTTGATATTCTTCATTATATAAAACATCAGCTACAGCTTCTAGTGCTTCTAATTTTTTCTCTTTATCCTTTTTTAGTCTTTTTGTTCCTGCTTCACCTAAACCTGGAATCTCAGCTTTTAATTGAGATATCTCTTGTTGTAATGTATCTTTATTAAGTAATACAGTTACATCATTAGCTGCCATTTTTGAAATAACAGGATCAGATTCTAATTCACTAAAGATACTTTCAGATCTTTCTAGAGCTCTTTGGAATCCATCTTTAGTAAATAGATATAACATTCTAGCATGTTCAAATGCAAAATGTTTTAATGCTTCATCATTCTGTTCTCTTGAACCTGGTTTAAATGCTTTTGGATCAAATGGATTTACAAAGTCTTCTAAATTTTTTTCATAAGTCACTTCCATTTCATCAATCTTCTTTATCTGATCTTGAATGGTTGATCTTAATTTACCAGACTTAGCTCTAGAAGCTTCTTGTGGAAATGCTTCTGCAAGTTCTTCGTCTGTTAATTGTAAATAATCTTCTAACTGCTCTCTGTAAAAATCTTGTCTACCTGTTTTAAATATAGTATTTAACTGTTGGAATTTAGCATTATCTTTTGCATCAATAAAGTTAAACATTGAATCTTCTAGTTGTGCTGCAACCATTTCAGATGCTTCTTGCTTTTGATTTAAAAAGTTTAATTTAGTTGAGTCAAACATATTTTGAACATCATCTGCTTGAGAATTCCATGCACTATTATATGTATTTACTAAGTCTGCAACTAATTTTTCTTTATTTGCTTTATATTCTGCGTATTCCTTTTTGTTAAATGTTTTTTGATATAACATTGGCATACCTTGAAATACTAACTTTTGAGGACCTGCTACTACACCACCCATCAAGAAACCAGACATAAAAGTATGAAGACCTTGACCGCTAAATTGTTCTGATAAACCTGCTAGTGCTGAAGTTTGAAATAACTCACTACCACCTGCCATTGGATCTGTGGCTAAAGCAGTATAGTAATCACTTACACCTTTAGCTACAGCTTCTTGATAAACTTCTTGTAAACCTTCTCCAACATTCGCTGCAAAAAATCTTAAACCTGCACCTGCAGCCATTGTTGCTCCACCTTTTATTCCTCCAGCTTTTACAGATTTATATAAGTATTTATAATTCATAAAACTTTCACCTACATCTTCAAAGACATCTTTTGCAATTGTCTTTGCACCATCTTTTCCAGTTTTAACTGCAGCTTTAGTTTTAAGAATACGTCTTCCAACACCCTCAATATTATCACGCATTGCTTGATTAAGAGTTCTTTTAAAACCTCCCATAGAATTACCAAGAAGCAATTGATTAGATAAATAAATTAAAGGTGCATTCCAAGATGTTGTAGCAAATGCAGCTTCTTGAGCTCTTGCGTCTGCCATTGCTATTTGAGAATCTGTTAAATTTTCACTTAAACCTTCAGCTAAATTATTCTCTTTCATCTGAGCCATAGATCTGTTCAAGACATCCATATATGTAGATCCAGCTTCCATTCTACCTTCTGATAGTGCAAAGTTTAATGAACGAAGATCTCTATAAAATCCTCCTACACCTTTAGAAATTTTTGCCATTGATGTAAGATTATCTCCTGCTTTTTCAGCTGACTTAAGAGCTTTAAATGCTGCCATAGTTTCAGGAGCTACAAAGTTTCCAAGTACGTTTCCTCCTGATCTTACACTATTCCAAAAACCTCTAGCATTATCTGCTTTATTCATATTCTTCATCATGCTTCTTGTTCCTCGTAGCATTCTAGAAACATCAAATGAATCAGCTATTCTTCTACCAAGTTTAGCTAACTTAGCCATATTGTACCCTGTTCTAACAGTAGCAGCTGTACCTGTGGCAACAGCACCAGCACCAGAAGCACCAGCAGTAAATGGAGTTGCGGCAGCCAATGCCGCAGTAGCTCCCCACATTGCAAGTTCTTCAAGTGCAATTGTACCAATAATTCCAAATGTATATCCAGACTGAAGAAGTAAATTATTAAGACCTCCACCAAAACCACCTGTTGTAGAACTACCAATTCTCATTGCATCTTCAAATTCTACAGCAGCATTAAGATCCATTGAATCTGCAGAGCCCCAACTACTATAGTTGGCTTTCATACCAGTCCATGCAAGTCTACCCATCTCACCAAACATTCTTCCTGCATTATCCCACCATGATGAATTTTCATTATAATAAGTTTCATTATCTGCATATGGGTGCCATCCTAATTTACCAAACTCACCATGTTCATAGTATCTATCAAATTGACTTTCTCTTATACTAGAAAATATAGGATCTGCAATTTTTATAGAGTTCATACTCTTTCCGAAAGTTGTATTTTTATTTTCAGGATTTTCAGGATTTAAGTTTTTTGCAACCTCACCTATTTGCCTAAACTTATTCATTATAGATTCATTACCACTAGCTTTTGGTACTTTTTGTGCTACAGGATTATATGTATCTGTTGCAGGTCCAGGAAAAGGGGACCTCATATTAGATGTTGGATTAGGTGAAAATTGATTTATAATTGGTGCAGCTGCAGATAGCATATCTAAATATCCTTGATCTAGATTTGGATCAAACTCAGCAATATCAGGTGGAGTCTCTAAATCAGAAATAGATTCAAAAACAAACATATCTTGAGGAACACCAGGTGCTATTGAGTTAACGGCATTACTCTTTACATCTTTTTCAAAATCTGACATAATTATTTATTTTTATTTTTTAAATCCCAGGCATCTTTAGCTCTTTTATTTGTTATAGAAAGTTGTTGCATACCAATAATATATTGTTGAACTTGAGCATCAAGCAGATTTTTATCATTACCTAAATTAATATACTCTTCTCCTATATATTCAAAGTCTCCTGTTTCTTCATTTAATGCTAAAGGTTTATATGTTAAGACATAATCATTTAAATTATCACCACCATTTTGCTGAACATATATATCTCCACCACCTGATGTATTATTTGTGTATACTTGATTTTGACTTGATGCTATTTCAGCTGCTGTAGCAGAAAATTCAAATTGACCATATCTTAATGGATTAATATCTTTTTCTTTTTTAAATACAATATTAATATTCATGTAATCTTCAATTTTAGCTTTTTCTAATAATTTACCTTTACCTATATATCTTCCTAAAAAGTCTAGACTTGGTTTTATTACATAACCTGCATAATCGCCATCTGCTCTAGTAACATTATCAGAATCAGCTGTCCATGTATTAAAATATTTTATTTCAAAATTAGCAACATCTTTAGAAGCATTACCTGATTTATCTCTCATATTTTCAGCAATCATCATCTTTAAATCTCTCAAAAGTAATTTTCCATTAGATCTTTGTTCATCACTTACACCTTGACCACCTTCTGTTAAAATTTCAATATCTTCATCTGTTGTTACAAAGTCATCCTCTTGTATTTCATTATGCTGATATTTATTTGCATAAACATAAAACTCTTGTGACGGTGTTTCGTTTTCTTGATCAAGTAAAGCACTATACATCTCTACAGCCGGTTCAGTTAAATCTTTAGCATTAAATTGTACACTATAAACTTGATTTTTATTTATATCTCCTTGTGTCATATTTCTAATACCTCTCATTGCTTGAGCGACATCATAGACTTTAAAGTCAGCTTCAGTAGCTATACTCTTTAAACCTCCATTCATAGTTGCATTCTGTACTTCTTTTAATTTTTGATATGAACGTCTTGCATACTCACTTGATTTAGCTTCATTAAAAGTAAATGGTGTATCATCGTCATACTTAATTACTACTGTACTTCCACCATTGTATTGAGGATAAATATATTTTGTTCCTTCTTGACCCCAACCTACACCTGCATAGTTACCATCATCATCTTGTTGCCACTCTTCATTATCAGAACTCAAAACTCCAGTTTCATCAAATGGTGTATTTCTAATATCTATATTCTTACCTTTTGTTCTTGCCCAATCATTAAATGCTTTGACATATTCATCTTCAGTCATTTGGGTAGCATTGCCCTTTGCATCTCTTGTATACATAGTTGGCATGCCATTTTTAAATAATGTTGAATAACCTTCACCATCATCAATTTCTTCAAAAACACCCTCTAATTTTAAAGCTGTTTCTAAGTTGTTAGCTTTAGCATTTGTAAGACCTTGGTTTACATAATCCAAAGCATGTCTTGTAGCTTTCAGTTCTGATAACTGACTTAAAGCTTTAAGATAGTCTTCACCATTATTTTGTCTTAAAAAGACAGGTCCTGATTTATCTGGAAATGAACTAGCATCAGCTTTTAAATTAATAAATTTAGATTCCATATCACCAAATAAATTATCTATTGCTTCTTGATGAATGTACTGACCTTTCTTATCTCCTTCTGTATATTGCTCCTTAAGTCTTGCAGATAATTCTTGAAGATTACCCTTCATTCCTCCTATCTCAACTACACCTGTTTTTTTATCAGCCTCTAAATGTTGATACATTTTTAAAGCCCAATCAATTTCTTGATTAGTTACCTTTTCATTATAACCAACTAACTTTTCATTTTGATCTTCCTCATGATTATAGTTTGGATTAAATTCACCATCTTCATCTTTTGCACCACTTGTTTCAGTGTTCATTTCATTGTTGGTAATTTTTAAAGCTAACTTATTTTTTAAATCATTTTCATCCTTTTCATCCTCTTCATCTGCTTTTTTCCTAGCAGCTATTTGCATTAATTTATTTCTATTCTTAAGATTTTCTAAAGCTACATCATATTGATATTGAGCTTTCATTTTACCATATGGATTAACTTCTAAACCAATCTTTTTACCAATATTACTATATCCTATAGCTGCGGCTTGAAGATCACTTTCCATATTATAATTCATTAACAATCCATAAGCTCTATTTAATAGTTGATTTGTATTAGACTCATCACTTATTCCTTTATTATCAGATAATACATTTCTATTTCCTTCTAAGGCTTCAGTGGTTGCTTCAAAATTAGATGCTGCTTCTGCTTGTTCTTGTTGAGCTTTTGAACCATCCGTAATACCATATTGAGCTTCATAGTTCTGCCATGAAACAACAATATTTTTTTCTTTCATTTGTCTATCTTCAAGCTTCTTATTTCTATCAGCTATTAGTTCTTCCATTCTACCAATTTGTTCAGTAGCCCAAGCTCTCTGCCCTTCATCAATAGTTGTAAACTTGCCGGCTTGCATTCCACTTTCTGCAAAACTTCTTGCTGTAACAAAAGATTGTGCATGATATGCATTAACAACTCTTGGGTCATCCTTAAGTGCTTTTTGAACCATTTGAAGTGCTTGTCTAGTAATAATATCACCATTCTTCTTTTTAACAATCCACATACCATCTGGAGTTGGCATATCAATTTCTGCTTCTAAACCTGATTCTTTAAGATACTTCATAGCCATCTCATATAAATCAGCATCAGGAGTATATTTAGGAACTGCCATATTTAATGCTTCATCTTGAGATGCATTAATAAAGTCTTCCATTTGATATTTCATCTTCTGTATTCCAGTAGTCCAATACATTTCTCTTTGTTCACGGTCTGGTGAATTTTGTAACATATTAGCATAACCCATTTCATTTTTGTAATGCTTAGTTGTAACTAAATCCTTTACAATAAGATCATCTTCAAAAAATGGTTTAAATATTGATTGAGCTGCTTGAGCATTTTGCATAACAGATAAATCCATTCCTGAAATTTGTTGAAGTTTAGGTCCTAAGTTCTCAGCATACTGATCTCTCATTGCTTGAGTATCACCTCTTGATAAATCACCATATACAACTTTACTATATAAATCATTTACTGCTTTATAGTTTGTATTATATCTATTAGTCTTTGTATCTAATACATTAGATAAAAACTTATAGTCCGGTGTAAACGGCTTAAAATCTGGTAAATAACTTCCTACTCCTGGTACATACGTTGCCATAATACTAAATTAATTAAATTTTATCAGTTTAAATAGTAAACACATAACACTTTTAAAGTTTACATTCCTGTTTTTCCTACATAGAATGGAGATGCCCACCTCTTTAATTCTTTTCCTTTTTTACCACCTCCTTGATATCCTAACCCAAATGGATTATTTGCTACCGCAGCCTGCAAATTAGTTTGCTTTGGTTGAATACCTGCATTACGTTGAGCTTGTTGATTTAGTAAACCTTGCATTATCTCATTTGTTGGATCTGCACCAGTTGCAGCTTTATATCTTTTTGCTACTTCTGCATAGTTATTTATAAAATCATACTCACCTGGTTGAGCAACAGGCTGTAATGCTTTAGTATTAGTAAGCTTAATCATTCCACCACTTTCAGGATCAATGTTATAATAATCTTGTATAGAATTAAGATTATATGTATTAGCTCTATTAGTTATTGCATTAGCTATAGCATCGGCATATTGCTCTCTGTCAAAGTTTTTCTCATCCATATAAGTTTGTAAAACTTTTTGAGTATCATCATACATTTTTACATTCCTTCTATCCTCTTCCATATTAGCCATCTGATCCATTTGAGCTTGCTGAGCTAAACCTTGATTTATTGTTGAAACATTTCTTTGATTAACTCTAGCTACTTCATTTGCAATATTCAATGCAGCTTGACCTTGTAAATTTGCAGTTCTTGCTTGTAATGATTGAGGTCCTCCAAATGCACCTGCAGCTTGACTATTAATATTTAATTGTTCATTAATTGCAGCAATTGCTCTAGTTGGATCTTCTAATACAACATCATAAGAAGTTCTTCTAACAGGTGGTTGATATGGCAATAGCATTTTTCTTTCCCTGTCTGCAATTGCTTTTGCTTTAATTACATCTTGTGACCACCAGTCTGCTCTAGGCGGAACATAATTATCAACTATATCCGGAACATCAAGTTTTGTTACTGCTTTTAATTCACAGTTACATTTATCATCAGCAGTTGGTTGTCTTTCATATCCTTCTGGACAAGCTGGACAAGGTTCTGGTAAATTAAGGGGATCCTCCGCTTTATAAAGAGGGGCACTATATGTATGTGCTCCTAGTTTACTATCAAAGCCTTCTCCATCTCTATAATCATACCAATCTCCAGACTTATTTTTCATTCCCCCAAAGTCTATATCTTTAGCCCACGGATTCTTCTTTATAAAGGAAGCTTTACTTTTAGTTTTAAAGTATGGTACATAATCTTTTTCTAAACCTCTTTCCTTAAGGCTTTCATACATACGCTTTTCATACTCTTTTTGAAACTCTCCAACCCAAGCAGCATTTCCTTTACTATAGTCATAACCTTTTAAATCTTTAACCCAAGGAAATCTTTGTTCAAAGTCTTCTTGTTTTCCTTCTTCACTTAAATCATATTCTCCATAATATGTACCGCCACCTTTTGTATCAACTCTACTTTGGAACTTAGGTCTATTTAATTTACCTTCTTTAACTAAGGCACCTTCAATTATTTCACCTGTATTTGAATCTTTATAAATCTTTTTAAGTTCTTGTCTATTCTTATCATAAATAGTAACCTCAGTAACTTTAAGTTTTTTACCGTCATCATCAACAGTAATTACTTTTTCTTCTTTTTCTCCTCCTTCTGGTGCATCATCAGAATTTGCAGGAGTCATATTATTATTTGTTAAATAAAATTGAAATGCTGTTTCATCCTTAAGTGTTGGGAATGCATCAATTATTTGTTGTCTTGTTAAAGTAATAGTTTTCCCACTGCCAGGATCAGTAAACACATACGATTGATTCATTCCTGAGTCTTCGCCATTACCATCTTGTGCTTTAGGTATTTCTATTCCATATGCTGCTTCATCAAGAATTTCCATTCCATCTTGACCAAACTTCATATAGTTATTAAATCCAGAAGGTGCATTAGCATCAGGAGCAATAATTCTTTTATCTAAACCTGTATTAACATCAGTAAACCCTTCTTTGCCCATTTTATCAAAGTTAGTTCCAAACTGATTATGGGCCATAAGCTTAGCATTTTGTTGTTTATCAGTAAGTAAATTAGTCTGCTTATTCATTCTTTTATTAAATGAATCAAACATTTCAATAGCTCCTGTTGATAGATCAGTAAATTGTTTTAATTGATTACTGCCTGCAATTCTATTATATAATCTTCCAGCTTTATCTTCAAAATCACCTTTATCAAGTGTAACCTCTGGAGCAGCAGGATCTACAGGAGCATTAGGATCTTCAGAATCTCGGTCAAGAATGTTATTACCCATATTAGCAACTTGATTAAATGTTGCACTTGGATCATT
>CEPN01001628.1_pt1 | contig 12521 bp, 10 predicted proteins | sample 530391 | NCBI WGS metagenome assembly CEPN01 (sample SAMEA2620027, study PRJEB7988) | marine metagenome | isolation source: saline water (ENVO:00002010), including
GTCAGGTGGTGGAGGAGGTGCTGTAGGTGGCGCTACCACACTGAGTGTATCTAATATCGAAGCATCCCAAGGACAGACTTCGTTCACTGCTCCCAATGTGTTTGATGACGGACAGCAGGCAACTGCATTCTCGGTGCAGGTGAGTGTCAATGGTGTCAAACAAAGAGTAGGTGCCAGTAATGATTATCAATTATCAGCACCCTCAACGGTAACCTTTGCTAATGGTCTTACCGCAGGTGACAACGTACAGATTAGTGTTTATTTTGGGCACACCTTTGAAGAAGAATATTTTACATCTACTCAGAATCAAACAACCTTTACTCTTGCTGGCAACCTTTCTGCTTCTAAGAACTATAGAGTTTTTCTAAATGGAGTCAGACTCCGAAAAGATATTGACTATCAAGCATCTGCTTCTGTGGTCTTAGTAGAAGCCGCTAATGTTGGAGATGAAATTGATATCTGTTCAGATCAAGCTGAGGACCAACTAACTGCTGCTCAAGGTCAAACTTCATTTGCCCCATCAAACTCTGACACATCTGCTGATAATATGGAAGTATACCTGAATGGTATATTATTGCAAAAGACTGCTGATTGGACTATTGGCAGTCCCGCTATCACAATTATCAACCCTGTAACCGGTCTAGATGTAGGTGACGAGTTAGATGTTGTCGTAAGACGTTCATAAATAAAAGAAAGTCTTGAATAAATGGCGAACCCATCTACAAGACAGGAGTTAGTCAATTACGCCAAAAGGCAACTGGGTGCTCCGGTTCTTGAAATCAATGTTGCTGATGAGCAAATTGAAGATCTGATGGATGATGCCATTCAGATTTATCAAAATCGCCACATGGATGGCGTAGAATTGATGTATCTGAAACATCAAGTCACTCAGGATTTTCTTGATGCAATCCAAGCTAAAGGAAACGATAAAGGGACTGGTATCACTACCACCACCGCTAGTGCAACTATTACTGGAATTGGCACTACCACCTTTAGTTATGAGGAGAACCAGAATTTCATCCAGATTCCTGACGCTGTTATTGGGATTGAAAGAGTTTTCAAACTGGACAATCGTCTGATCTCGACGAACATGTTCAACATCAACTATCAAATGATGTTGAATGATGTGTACTTCTTCAGTTCAATGGAACTGCTTGGGTACACGATGACCAAGAGATACTTGGAAGATCTGGACCATATCCTGCATCCAGATAAACAGATTCGATTCAACCGTCGTCAGAATCGTTTGTACCTAGATGTAGATTACTCTAGCATGCAAGCGGGTGACTATTTGATTATTCGTTGTTATAGGGTTCTAAATCCGAATGACTATAACAAAGTATATAATGATCCTTTCTTGAAAAAATACTTCACTGCATTGTGTAAAAAGCAGTGGGGTATGAACTTGATCAAGTTCCAAGGTGTCAAATTGCCTGGTGGGGTTGAACTCAACGGCAGACAAATCTATGAAGATGCCCTTGGTGAGATTGAGAAACTTGAGGAGAGGATGACATATGAGTATGAACTTCCTCCTCTTGACCTGATTGGATAATGGCACTAAACCCCTTCTTTCAGCAAGGCACAGTAGGTGAACAAAATCTTGTACAGGATCTAATCAACGAACAGATCCAAATGTATGGGGTAGAGTTCGTTTACCTGCCTAGAACTTTTGTAAATATAAAGAATGTGATGCGGGAGGTCACGAGTTCTGAGTTCAAGAACTCCTTCCCGATTGAAGGTTATATCGAATCATATGAAGGATTTGATTCTGGATATAATCTGCTTACAAAATTTGGTGTGAGAACCACCGCAGAGATGAAGATTGTCATCTCTCAGGATAGGTATACAAACTACATTACACCGCTGATTGCAGGAAGAACTGGTTTATCAAACGATCCTAGTCGTCCTCTAGAAGGCGATCTTTTATATTTCCCATACAGAGATCTTCTGCTAGAGATCAAGTATGTTGATGATGTAAGCAACTTCTATCAACTACGGAAGAACTATTCATATACTCTAACGTGTGAACCGTTCGAGTATGAAGATGAGGTTATTGATACTGGAATCACTGTCGTAGATGACGATTTCAGGACTGCTGGTTACAACGCTACCTTGAGACTGGTCTCGGTCGGCAATACCGCAACTGCAATTACTAGTGTCCAAACAGGCATCCGTTACATCAAATTGCTGGACGGTGGTACTGGATGGACTGCTGATCCTCCAGTCAAGATTTCTCCTCCTCAAGCTGGCGGAACGACAGCAACTGTTGTTGCAATTACTAGTGAAACGTCAGGATTCAGACGCCGCAGAATTAGTCAACTCTATATCACTAATCCTGGTTCTGGTTACACAAGCACCCCCTCCATCCAATTCCTTCCTGAAGATGGTAAGGGTATTGGTGGTGCTGCACAAGTTGCCATCTCCACTACAGGTGGTGTTGGTGTTGTTACGATCACCTCTGGTGGTGGTGAGTATGTTGTTCCTCCCACGATTACCTTCTCCGCACCTCCCGGAGCAGGTCACACCGCTCAAGGTTATGGTGTACTTGGAAACACTGGAAACCTTGAATCTATTCGGATTACTGATGCTGGTAGTGGTTACACCAGTGCTCCCACTATTCAAGTCTCTGCTGCTGGAACTGTTGGGGTCGGAACATTCTCTTATGGAGAAGTCATTACCGGTCAGTCTTCTCTCAGCACAGCGTTTGTAACCGGTTGGAATGCTTCCACTTTGACCCTGACAGCACGTAACATTAGTAACGACTTCCAAATCGGCGAACTAATCGTTGACAATGAAGGTTCTGCATATCGTCTAAATACTATTGACTATGATGATACCGAAGAAGAGTTCAACACTGGTGACGTGATTGAGATTGAAGCAGACGGTATTTTAGACTTTACAGAGAAAAATCCATTTGGTGAAGTATAATGATTGGTAATTATTTTTACAATGAGACTATTCGGAAGACCGTAATCGCATTCGGTACTCTGTTCAATAACATCACTATCAAGAAGTATGCTAGTGATGGTAAGTCTATTAGTCAGATCAAAGTCCCCATTGCATACGGACCTATTCAAAGGTTCCTTGCACGCATTGAACAACAATCAAACTTTGATGACAATGTAGCGATCTCTTTGCCTCGCTTGTCATTTGAGTTGTCTTCATATACTTACGATGCTAGCAGGAAAGCATCACCTATTCAAAAATTTACTATGAAATCTCCGTCTCAAAAGACGAAGATCAAAAAAATGTTTCTACCTGTCCCATATGATGTGGGATTCAGACTCAGTTTTGCAACCAAGTTGCAAGACGATGCCCTGCAAATTATAGAACAAATTTTACCATTCTTCCAACCCGCTTACAGCGTGACAGTGAACATGCTGGAGGGTGTGGAAGAGAAGAGAGATATCCCCTTTACTCTAACAAACGTATCGTTTACTGATGAGTATGAGGGTGATTTTTCAACTCGTAGATTCATCCAATATGATCTAGATTTCGTAGCAAAGACTTACTTTTATCAAGAAGTACCTACGGACGAAAATGGAATTATCAAAAAAGTTCAAATCGATTACGCTACCGCTATCCGAGCTCCAAGGGAGCAACGGTACACTGTTGTTCCACAAGCCGCCAAAGATTATAATGATGATGGCACGGGATCTCTTGCTGCCACCCTCACCACAAAGCAAACTCTCGTAAAAGTTACATCAGGATCTTCCTTCGCTGTTGGTGGATTTATCCAAATCAACAGTGAAGTTATGAAGATCAAAGAGATCTCCGGTAACGACTTGATCGTCAACCGTGGACAGTTTGGCACCAGTATTGATTCGCACGCAAGTGGAGATAGTATCGATCTGGTAAATAAATCTGATTCGGATCTTATTGATTACGGCGATACCTTTGGATTCACGGAGACCAGATCTTTCTTTGATGCAGATGGTCTTGAATTCAGTACTGTTACTGGCACTGATGAATTATGACAAAAGACTTTGATGCTATCGATAAAGCACTAGATGTAAAATCCGAGATTGTCAATGAGACAAAGGCAATAAAGAAAAAGATCAAGGAGACTCCAGATGCTCCTGATCAAGACTACGAGTATTCTCGTGCTCAACTTTATAATCTTGTAGAGAAAGGACAAGAAGCAGTAAACGGTATCCTTGATGTATGCATGGATACTCAACATCCTAGAGCATATGAAGTTGCTGGTCAGTTGATCAAACACGTTGGTGATGTTACTGACAAAATCGTTGATCTTCAGAAGAAGATGAAGGATCTGAAAGCAGAAGATGGTCCTAAAAATGTCACTAACAATGCACTATTTGTTGGTAGCACAAGTGAACTACAGAAGATGATCAAGAAGGGTCTGCTAAATAATACGGACAAGTAGTCTCATCAGATGAAATATACCTATAGATTGCCCATCTTTGAGGCACCTGGTGATGCGTTTGCCAAGATGAGCGACGACCAGTTTGCGGACTACCAGAAGAAAAATCCTGGTACTGCGGAAAGGGCAAAACAAGTTCGTAAGCAGGCACAAGCACGTGCTGCTAAGGCAGGGGCAAAACCCACTAGTGGTGCTAGTTCTAGTTCGGCAAAACCATCCGGACAGAAAAAGTTAGGTACTAGTGCCATTGTTAGGAATGATCGTGTTGTCAAAAGTGATTCACAAGGCAATAAGTCTAATAAGGTTGGTGGCTCTGGTGGTAGCAAGCGTGTGTCTTCTGCTGGGGGCAAGGCAGTAGATATGGGTGTGAAGAAAGTGAAGGTTCGGGATGTAACTCCTGGGCAGAAAAAACTTCCTGGTTCAGCAGGTGGTTCTACGTCTTCCTCAGGATCAGGCGGTTCTGGAGGTGGTGGAACAAGTGGTAACAGGCGTCCTCCTTCTGGTGCAGGTCAAAAAGATGACACACGGGGAAAAGGTGGTGCTCTTGCTAAGAGAGAAGGTCCTCCTGGAACTCCTAAGAAGAAGGGAGGTAAAGGTATGGGACTTAGAGCGAAAGGGCATGTTGCTGCAAAGGCACTTGGATGGGCAGCGAAAGTAGCGAAGGATACTATCGGTGGTGCTACCGCTGCATTTGGCAAATCTTCTTGGAAAGAAGGTATTACTTTTAGGCAGTATCTCGAAACCGCTGTTCCTATTGTAGAATCTAATCGTCAAGAAAAACCAGGTGAAGTATCCGAAGCTGCTGGTCTTATAGGTGCAGGTGCGATTGCTGCTGGTCTTGCCACGTGGCAAGCAATCCAAGGAATGAAAGCTGCAAATACAGTCAAACAAAGTGCGGATTCTGGTAAAGGCAAATACGGCGCGATTCGGAGAGCAACCGATACCAAGAATAAAGCACTTCAAATGTTGAATCAGGAAACTGAAGTTGATGGTGAGAATCTTCAGGAGAAACCAGGTGATGGTTATCTTGGACCAACGGTGAACATCGGTGGCAAACCATATGGGGTTCCAAATCCTATTCGTATCGCTCAAGATGCCGCAGATACTTCAAATGTTATAAACCAAAAAAAGGTAGATGCCGTCAAAGCTCATGGTGGAAGAGCATCAATGCCATCATATAAACTTTATAACAAACAAAACAGCATTGCTACTCAGGTTCTGTTTCCTGGTCTAAAGAGAGAATCTGCATGGCAGCGTAAGGAAGGCAAGAGCAAAACTGGTGGTTTGAACGAGAAGGGTCGCAAATCTTATGAGCGTGAGAATCCTGGTTCAGATCTGAAAGCACCGCAACCAGAAGGTGGTCCTCGTAAGAGATCTTTCTGTGCCCGTATGAGTGGTGTGAAAGGACCTATGAAAGATGAGAAGGGGCGTCCGACTCGTAAAGCTCTTGCTCTCAGGAAGTGGAAGTGTTGATCTAGATTATTATGAGTGATATCTATCTTGGTAATCCTAATCTAAAAAAAGCAAATACTACACAGGAGTTCACCGAAGAGAACATCATTGAGTTCGTTCGGTGTAAAAACGATCCTGTTTATTTTACAGAAAAATATATCAAAATCGTCAACGTTGATGAAGGTCTAGTTGGATTTGAGATGTATCCTTTTCAAAGGAAACTGATCAGAAACTTCCACGAAAACCGATTCAATATTTGTAAGATGCCACGACAGACTGGTAAGTCTACCACTGTGGTATCTTATTTGCTGCACTACGCAATCTTCAATGATAACGTCAACATCGGAATCCTCGCAAACAAGGCGGCTACTGCTAGAGATCTCCTCGGCAGATTACAACTGGCGTATGAGAACCTGCCGCGTTGGATGCAGCAAGGCATCATAGCTTGGAACAAAGGATCTATGGAACTGGAGAATGGTTCCAAGATTATCGCAGCATCTACCTCAGCATCTGCTGTTCGGGGTATGTCATTCAACATCATCTTCCTGGACGAATTTGCGTTCGTTGCAAACCACCTGGCAGATGACTTCTTTGCATCTGTGTATCCCACGATCTCATCTGGTAAGTCTACCAAGGTGATCATTGTGTCTACGCCTCATGGCATGAACCACTTCTACAGGATGTGGCATGATGCTGAGCGTGGAAAGAATGAGTACGTTGCTACTGAGGTGCACTGGTCAGAGGTACCAGGTAGAGACTCCAAGTGGAAAGCGCAGACTATTGCTAACACGTCAGAGCAACAGTTCCAGATTGAGTTTGAATGTGAATTCTTAGGATCTGTTGATACTCTAATCTCTGCTGCCAAACTGAAGGCAATGGTCTATGAAGATCCAGTGAAGCGGAATGGGAAGTTATCTGTTTTTGAAACGCCAAGAGAGAAGAATGATTATATCATCACTGTTGACGTTGCACGCGGTGTAGGAAAAGACTTCAGCACATTCTGTGTATTTGATATCACTAAATTCCCATACAAAGTTGTTGCTACATTTAGGGATAATGAAATCAAACCAATGCTCTTCCCATCAATTATTGATGAGGTTGGTAGAGCATACAACAATGCGTATGTCTTGTGTGAGGTGAATGATATTGGTGACCAGGTAGCATCAATTCTTTTCTACGACTTGGAATATGAAAACCTTCTGATGGTTGCTATGCGTGGACGAGCAGGTCAGATTGTTGGATCTGGTTTCTCTGGAGTCAAGACTCAGTTGGGTGTCAAGATGAGTCAGGTCACCAAGAAGGTGGGTTGCTCTAACCTCAAGACTCTGATTGAGGATGACAAACTAATTTTCTGTGACTACAACATCATTGCAGAACTGACAACGTTCATTCAAAAGAGGCAATCGTTTGAGGCAGAAGAAGGTTCTAACGATGATTTGGCGATGTGTCTTGTCATCTTTGCCTGGTTAGTTGCTCAGGATTATTTCAAAGAAATGACTGACCAAGATGTCAGAAAACGGATATATGAGGAGCAAAAGAACGCTATTGAACAGGACATGGCACCCTTTGGGTTTATTAGTGATGGATTTGAAGACGAGACAGAAATCATAGACACCACTGGTGAGGTCTGGAGAGTTGACGAGTACGGCGACCGTTCATACATGTGGGAGTACCATTAGAAGTCGTCCATAAATAACCTTTTCCCTAAATAATCCTAGTCATTGTAGGGACAGCAAGGAGTTAGAATGGCACTTCGATTAGCATCTCCGGGGATTTCAATTAGGGAGGTTGACCTAACTCGTGGTGGCGTTGATTTTACAGTCAACGTCGTAGCGGGTTTGGCAGCGCCTTTCCGTAAAGGTCCGGTCAACGAAATTACACGGATCAATAACGAGAAAGAACTCATTGAAGTTTTTGGTCAACCCGGAGTGGGCACGACTGATTACCACTACGAGACTTTTCTTGCAGCATCAAATTTCCTCTCTTACGGAGGCAAACTTGATATTGTCCGTTGTAAGGGCGGTGACCTGAACAACGCAAACGCTGCCGTTGGTTACGCAGCATCAACCTCTTTGATGGTTGAGAACATTGAAGATTATGAAAATAATAATGCCGATGACCTCGGTTGGTACTTCGCCGCGAAAAACCCCGGATCGTGGGCGAACGAGATCAAGGTCGCAGTCATTGACAATATCTCAGACCAAATCCTCACCCCTACCCTGCAAACTGGTAGCATCTCATCCAACGTGACTGTTGGCATGGGTGTCACCCAAGCACTTACCGGTCAGACGATTGGCGTCGGTACCGTAACTAATGCAACTGGTATCCTCAAGGGTATTGTTACCGCTAAGGACGACACCGCAGGAACCGTCGAAGTTCGCGTGGTCAGCACCGTCATTGGCGGAACGGAGACTTTGGTCAACTACCAGCAAAACTCACAGCGTGAGTTCAAGACTGGTTCCGCTATCAACTTCGTCAACAGCAGCGGTAACACCGTTGCAATGGGACAAACAACTACCAGTGTTGACTGGTATAACACTCAGAACATTCTCACCAGCATCGAAGATGGTGGTAACGACCTCGTTACCCTTCCCTGGCGCTCAGTTCTGAACCGTCCTCAGACCAGCAACTACACTTCTGCTCGCGAGGGCAGCAATGACGCAATTCACATTGTGGTCATTGACGCTGCTGGCAACGTAACTGGCGATCCTGCTTCTGTTCTGGAGAAGTTCCCGAACCTTTCTAAGTCTAAGGACGCTAAGGTCACCGGCAATCTGGAGATCTACTATAAGGATTATCTGGCAGAGAACTCTGAGTATCTCTGGGCAGGTGCATCTCTGGTTTCTGGTTCTGACTCATACAACGGCACCGAACCGATCGCCTCTGGATTTAGTTCTGGATTTACGGCGGTTCTTGCTAACGCTGGTGCATGGGGTCAAGACTCCAAGGACATCAAATTCAACTCGGTTGGCAACCAAGTCTACAAACTGGAAGCAGGTCTCGACTACACCGGCGTTGGCGTATTCGGAGCACCTCTGGGTGATGTCATCGCATCTTACAATAAGTTCCGTGATCCTGAAGATGCTGACATTCGCTTCCTTCTTCAAGGCAGTGCCTACCGCAACAAAGAAGAAGAGCAGGCAAAGGCAAACCACCTGATCTCTCTCTGCGAATTCCGTAAGGATTGCATCACCTTCATCTCACCTTGCCGCAGTTCTCTCGTCAACGTTACTGACAACGCTGACAAACTGAAGAACGTTCTGGAGTTCTTCTCTCCGATTACGTCATCTTCTTACGCGATCTTTGATGCTGGTTATCAGTACGTGTACGACCGGTTCAACCGGAAGTTCGTGTACATGCCAACCTCTTCTGATATCGCAGGTCTTTGTGCACGGACTGACCGGGACAACTTCCCCTGGTTCTCTCCTGCTGGCGAAACTCGCGGTAACCTGAACTTCCCTGTCAAACTGGCATTCAACCCAGGTCAAGACGCTCGGGACCAACTTTACTCTAATCGCATCAACCCGATCATCTCTCGTCCCGGATCTGGAATCATCCTGTTCGGTGACAAGACCGGACTCTCCTTTGAGAGTGCATTTGATCGCATCAACGTTCGTCGCCTCTTCATTACTCTGGAGAAAGCAATCGAGAACGCTGCACGAGCACAACTCTTCGAGCTCAACGATGCCGGAACTCGTACTAACTTCGTGAACATTGTAGAACCTTTCCTCCGCGACGTTCAGTCGAAGCGTGGTGTTACTGACTTCCTGGTTGTTTGTGATGAAACAAACAATACCCCTGATGTCATTGATCGTAATGAATTCCTTGCTGACATCTTTATCAAACCCGCTCGCTCCATCAACTTCATCGGTCTGACATTCGTTGCTACTCGCACGGGCGTCTCCTTTAGTGAAGTCGTCGGTACTGTCTGATCATAGGAGATCCCAACAATGGCTTTAGACAAGAACATTTTTTCAATTCGTAATAACACAAGGTCGATTGATTCTTTCAAATCTCGCCTGATTGGTGGTGGTGCCCGTCCCAACCTCTTTGAGGTTGAGATGGCATTTCCTTCGGTGAACGGAGATGACTCTGCTATTTTCCCTGAACTCAAGGACACGAGTTATCGCATGATGATCAAGGGAGCACAACTCCCTGCATCCAACATCCAAGAAGTGGTGGTCCCTTTCCGGGGTCGTCAACTCAAGGTTGCTGGTGATCGTCGCTTTGAACCTTGGACCATCACCGTCATCAACGATGGTGACTTCCGTCTGCGCGAAGCATTCGAGAAGTGGGCGAACTTCATCACTAAAGTGTCTGATGGATCTGGTACCGTCAATCCTTCTGACTACTATGCTGACTGGGTTGTGAACCAACTTGGTCGTGCTAACACCGATCTGACAGTCACTGGCGATTCTAACCCCGCTAAGATTGAAGTCCTCCGCCGTTACCAAATGGTTGGTTGCTGGCCTTCTTCTGTGGGTGCTATTGAACTCACCTATGATGCCCAGGATGTGATTGAAGAATTCCAGGTCACGATGCAGGTCCAGTGGTGGCAGGCATACGATGGTCAGAATCGCGGTTCCATCGTCTGATAAATAGGTAAATAAGAACCTACTAACAATATTATGGCCAAACTTTTTGGTTTTTCAATTGATGATGGAGACAAAAAGAAGTCTAAAGGTGTAATCAGTCCCGTTGCCCCCAGTAATGAGGACGGTGCTGATTACTACCTTTCTTCTGGTTTTTATGGGCAGTATGTAGATATTGAAGGTGTTTTTCGTACCGAGTTTGACATTATCAAACGGTACAGAGACATGTCTTTGCACCCAGAATGTGACACTGCTGTAGAGCATGTGGTGAACGAGGCAATCGTCTCTGACCTGAATGATTCTCCTGTTGAAATCGATCTGGACAATCTTCAGGTTGGTCAATCACTAAAAACAATTATCCGTAACGAGTTCAAGACGGTCAAGGACCTGCTTGAGTTCGATAAAAAGTCGCATGAAATTTTCCGCAACTGGTATGTTGACGGACGACTTTACTATCACAAAGTAATCGACTTGCAAAAACCCGATGAGGGTTTGAAAGAAGTACGTTATATTGACGCACTCAAAATCAAATTGATGAGGGTCAAACCTCATGATAAGGAAAAGGGAGTTGCTCAGAATCTCCCAACCAATGAGAACAACGGAGAGGTTGTAACTAAAGACACCAAGGTAAGTGAGTTCTATACTTACTATCCACAGGGTGTGGCACAGAAGTATGGTTCTGTTGCAGGTAAGGGTGTCCGCATTGCTAAGGATGCTATCTGCCACGTCCACTCTGGTCTGGTTGATCGCAACAAAAAGATCACCCTGTCTTATCTGCACAAGGCAATCAAGGGTCTGAACCAACTGCGGATGATTGAGGACTCCCTCGTCATCTACCGTTTGTCGCGTGCACCTGAGCGTCGTATCTTCTACATCGACGTTGGCAACCTGCCAAAGGTGAAGGCAGAACAGTATCTGCGTGACGTGATGAGTCGTTACCGGAACAAGTTGGTGTATGACGCCAACACTGGTGAGATCAAGGACGACAAGAAGTTCATGTCCATGTTGGAGGACTTCTGGTTACCTCGTCGTGAAGGCGGTCGCGGCACTGAGATCTCTACTCTGCCTGGCGGTCAGAATCTGGGAGAACTGAGTGACATCGAATACTTCCAGAAGAAACTGTATCGTTCACTGAACGTTCCTGAGTCCCGCATTGGTGGGGACAGTGGTTTCAACATGGGTCGTTCTAGTGAGATTCTGCGTGACGAACTGATGTTCAGTAAGTTCGTGGGTCGTCTCCGTAAGCGTTTCTCTGCACTGTTCCTTGATCTGCTGAAGACTCAGTTGATCCTGAAGAACATCGTGACTCCTGAAGATTGGGAGAAGATGGCAGAGCACATCCAGTTCGACTATCTGTATGACAACCACTTTGCTGAGTTGAAAGAGACTGAGTTGATGAACGAACGTCTCAACATCATGGCACAGATCGAACCATATATCGGCACTTACTACTCACGTGACTATGTGAAGCGTAAGGTCTTGCGCCAATCCGATGAAGAAATTATCGAGATGGAGCAAGAGATGGATGAAGAGAATGCTTCTGGTGTTGGTGTGCCACTTGAAACCCAGCAAGCAATCATGCAAGGTCAAATTGAAAATGGTCAATTAGGGAAAAATTCTTTGGCAGATGATGTCGATTCAAGCGGCGCAGAAGCGCCGACGTTAGATATCAAGAAGGCGAAGATATAAATAACCCTAGCGTTTCTACTATTTTATAATGGATACTAATGAATTGCTTGACATGATGGGCAGCGGTGAAAGTTCACCGACTGAAATCCATGATGCTATCAAATCTCTACTGTATCAAAAGTCAGCAGAGAAAGTCCAGCAGGTTACCCCTGCTGTGGCAGCAGCAACTTTTGGTAACGAACCAGAAGTCGATGAACCGGTAGATACTGTTATTGACCCCGAACCAGAATCGCAAGAGGAAGAATGAGCGCATCACAACCACTGCATTTGGTGGCAGACCACGGTGAACTAACTAGTGCGAATGCTACTACTGCTGCATCAGATGCAAAGATCGTAAAGACTGGCATCTTGTATGTTGCCTGTAGTTCTGAGAAGAAGAGTGGGCACATTTCTGTGTGCAACAC
>CEPN01024194.1_pt1 | contig 12510 bp, 3 predicted proteins | sample 530391 | NCBI WGS metagenome assembly CEPN01 (sample SAMEA2620027, study PRJEB7988) | marine metagenome | isolation source: saline water (ENVO:00002010), including
GTGGCGGATCTGGTGCTAAATTTGTTGTTTCTGCTCCTACTGTAACAAATTATACAGAATTTGGAGATGCTTCAGCTTCAGATGTTAAAGCTAAAATGACTATTTCACATGCAACTACAGTAAATGTACCGGCAGATGAAATATTTAAAATAAACGAAAGAGGTGAAGAGTTATTTTATAGTTCTAGCACTAATCCTTATTTAACTAAGTTTAAAACATTTAAACCTATAGGTGTTAATAATTCTATAATGTCACCTAGATTAGCTGTGTATGAAACTAAGCCTACATTTTCTAATTTAGACATATACTGGGAAACAAGTACTTCGGGTTTAATATCAGAATTAAATACAGCTATAAATGATGGTGATACAACATCACCTTTTGCTTTGAAAGCAGCTACAGGTGTTGGTGATCCTATTGTTTTTGACTTTAATGAAAATGATGCTATTAATACTTTTATCACTTCAGAGTTTAAAGCCATTAAAGATCCTACAGCACCTGCATTTATAACTTCTAATGTAGAATTTAAATTAGCTAGTGTATTTAGTGGCAATACAAATGTAACATCACAGTTTGCTTTAGTACCTCAAGGAAGTGGTGGTTATAAAATACAAATGAAAAGTTTGTTTGTTGTAGGAAAAGTAGTAAGTGATCGTTCATTTTTATTTAATATAGATGTAGATTTAACAAGTGGTAGTAATAAATCTACTTTTCCATTCGCACTTAATGCTACATTAGCAAATACAGGACCTACTATTACTCCAGTTGCTCCAGCTAGTTGTGGAGGTACATTAGCAGGTAGTATATCAGAAGCTCAAGATAATAAAATTGCAACATTTAATGCGGTTAATGGATCTGCTAGTTCTGTGTTTAATACTCAAGATTTAACATTTTCTATAAGAAACAATGATAATACTGCATTTACAGAAACATGGTTAGAATTAAGAGATCCAACAACTCCAGTTGAAGGTCAAAAAGAATTATGGGTTATAGCACAACCAAAAACATCTAATGCTGGTACTTATACTAAAAAAGTAAGAGTAATGGATGGTGGAGGTGCAATATCTTCTTGTGCTTTAACTTTTACTATATCGTAATAAACTAAATAAATAAGTGATTATAAATTATGTCAACTATTATAGAAATAGATTACTTTAACTCTTTTCTTTTAAAGAAGGTTGCTAAAACTGACAATACTTATGGTGTTTGGCCTAATTTACTACCTGCTAATACAGCCGCTAGTGGTTCTGCTATTAATTATTTTCCAGGTGATGCGTCAACTTCAGGAGACGAATTACAAACTAATTACTATGTAGAAGAGGCAAGAATAAGAGGTGGGTATAATAATACTTTTACAGATTATGGAGTAAGAGCTTATTTAGCAGAAGACAATGACGAGCAACAAGATTTAAAAAATTCATTAATTCACTCTGGTATTTATAATAGTAGAACAGGAGTTAATAATACTAATCAATTTTCTATTGGTGAATCAATTACTAGATCTTTAAATCCAGTAAATGGTGGTATTCAAAGATTATATGCTACTAATACTAACTTAAATGTATTTCAAGAAAATAAAGTTAGTTATGCTTTAATAGATAAAGATACTATATATACAGCTGAAGGTGGTACTCAAACACAGGCAGCTAACGTTGTATTAGGTCAAGTAGTACCTTATTCTGGAGAATATGGTATAAGTAAAAATCCAGAGTCTTTTGCTTACTATGGTAGAAGGATGTATTTTTCTGATAGAAATAGAAACGCTATAATTAGATTATCGGTTGATGGTGTAACTGAAATAAATCGTTATGGTATGTTTGATTACTTTAGAGATGAATTAGGTACTATAACAGAAGAGTTTCAAAGATATGTAATTGAAGCTACTAGTGTAGCAAACACAGGAACAAGTTTTGTGCTTAGTGATAATGGTGATTGTGTTGAATATGGCATGAGTATTGAACAAGGCGGTGCTACACCTAGTGTGTTAGATGCTACTGTTACTAATATACAATATGACACGCCTGGTGCTGGTCAATGGACTATTACAGCTTCTAAATCTATAACTGTTACAACAGAAACAAATTTTGTAAAACTTGTAAGAGATAAAATAGAAGGTGGTTGGGATATACATAATAAAAATTATATTGTGTCTACACAACAAGGAGTTCCAACAAATGGAGATGCTGTTACATGTGGAACTGAGCAAACTTATAACACTGTAGCTTACGAAGAAGATGTAAGAGGTTGGACTAGTTTTTATAGTTATAGACCTAATGCTATTGATAGTTTAAAAAATAAGTTTTATAGTTTTAAAAGTGGATCATTATGGGAACATTATGATGAAAACACTAATTTAAACAGAAGTACTTTTTACGGAACTAATTATCCTGCTAGTATCACATTTTTATTTAATGATAACCCAAGTTTATCTAAAAACTTTAACACTGTGTCTTATGAAGGTTCAAGTGGTTGGAAAGTAGAATTTTTTAAATCAGACTTAGAGGGTATGGATTATCAGTTTTACACAACACCAGCTGGAGGTTTTACTGAAACTCAAGATACAACTAATTCTGTATTAAGTTTTTTAGAAGGAAAATATGAAACTAATACTCCTACAAATATAGGAACTAGTGCTGTTACACCACCATTTTCTTACGCAGGATTTGCTAGAAAAGAAAATAGATATGTAGCTAATTTAGTAAACAATAGTACAGCTCGACCTGGTGAAGTTATATTTGGAACATCTATGTCTGGTATTAAAGGATTTTTTGCAGAAGTAAAATTTTCTACAGATAATGTAACTCAAGTAGGCGGAATGAAAGAATTATTTTCTGCAAGTACTAATTTTGTAACATCATCTTATTAATATTAAAAATTAAAAATTATGCCACTACCAATACTAGTCGCTGTAGCTGCACCTCTTGTTATGGGAGCAGTTCAAGCCGGAATTGCCAAACATAGAGCTAACAAAATGCAAGGTGATATATCAGCAGCTCAAACAAGAATTGACGATATTATCAGAGATCGAGGAGATGTAATAGACCAATCAGATAAAATAAGAGATATGAAGTCTATGGTATCTAATCCATATGCTAATCTTAGCGTTGCTACACAAGCCGCTGAAATGCAAATGGAACAAACTGATCAAGCTTTAGCAAATACATTAGATGCTATGAGAGCTACAGGTGCTGGAGCTGGCGGCGCTACAGCATTAGCACAAGCAGCGGCTCAATCTAAACAAGGAATATCTGCTAGCATAGAAAGTCAAGAAGTTCAAAATGAAAAGCTTAGGGCACAAGGGCAAGCATCAGTTAATCAACAGCTAATGAGTATTGAACAAATGGCTATAGGAGAAGAAACTGCAGCGTGGCAACGTCAAGATGCTAGAGATCAAGCTTTACTAGATAGAGCATATGGTGAATCTGATTTCTTAAGATCAAGACAAATGCAAATGCAAGATGCTGGTCAAGCAGCTTTGATGGCTGGAATATCTGGAACAACTAGCTTGCTTACAAGTGGATTTTCTGAAGGCGGCGCTTTGAGTGAGTACTATAAAAATAAATAAAAATGAGTCAAAGGCAAGTAAATTTAAAAGGAGGAGATATTACTTCTATGTATACTAGCTCGGTAAGTGATATAACTAAAACCGTTGCTAATATTCAAGAAAATCGTAGAGCAAAAAGTAAACAAGCTATTTTAAATGCTAATAAAACTACTGAAGAATTTGTTAAGACTTACAATAAACAAACCTCTTCTACAAATCAACAATTAGATGGAGCATTAAATAAGTATATAAGAGAACAAGCAGAACTAATTGGTAATGCTAAATACAAAGCTCAACGTCCAGGTGCTACAGATGAAGATAGAGAAAATTATAAAATAGCAGAAGCTCAAGGTAAAGCTAATTTAGATGCTATAGCAAAATGGAGTGTATTAACTGAGAAAAATGGAGAAGCATATACTAAACACTCTATAGCAGTAGAAAATAATAGTATGTTAGGCAGATTGTCAAGTGATGCTTTAAATAACAATAATTTAATTCAATTTGAAACAGCTTTATTAAGCAATCAAACCCAAGGTGTAAAAATACAGACAGGTGCAAATGGTGGAACTGAAGTAATAGTAGTAGATGCTAGTGGAAATGAGTTTAAAAGAAATATATTTGATGATGTACAAGCTTTTACTCAAACAGGAGGTACATTAGCAGAGCAATCTATAAGTGATAAAGAATTATTAACTGGTGAAGTTTATAAAAACTGGGATAAAGAATTTTTTAGTAATTGGGGTTTACAACCAACTAAAAATATATATAAAAGTACAAAAACTGAAACAGAAGATGGAGATAAAATAACAGAGACAACTACTACTACCACTAAAGATTATATAGATAATATAGCTGAAACAGTTTTAAAAGATCATAAAAAGTGGTTTGAAGAAACAGTGTCAACAACAGCTTTTGCTAAAAATTGGGATCAATTAGTAGGTTTAAACTTAATACCAGACGAAGGTTCAGACAAAATAAAAGGAATATCTTGGAATACTCTTCATAATAAAAATCCTAATGAAGGATTTCAAAACTTAAAAGATATGATGGGAGATGATATAAGCGATATTGATCCTACACCAAATACTGCTTTTACAATAGCTGATTATGCTAAATTACGTGAACAGCAAGATAAAGCTGCAATGACTGGATTAGCTAATCTTATTGCTTTTAAAAAAGGCGGTGAGTTTGCAGAGGGAGGGTTTGAAGAAACAATTAAACTTAACACGCCTTATTAATACAATTAAATAATTCTTAATGAATATAGAAAATCTAACAAAGTTTTACCAAAGTGGAGAAAAGCATTATGATATGCCAGACTTTGAGACTTTTAAAGTTGACATGCAAGATGATGTAAAATTAAGTAAATACATTAATAGCATGTCTAATTATTATGATGTAAAAGATATTGAGGAAGTTAAGATTGATTTATTTGGAACACAAGATAACCTATTTACTACTTCTGATCCTGTGGCTGCAAAATATTCGGTACAAAACCTAGTTACTCAAGCTGATAAAATAGCTAATAACGTTGAAAGCGAAAAGCTTAGTAAAAAAGATAAAAGAAAGAAAAAAAGAGAAGAAAAAAAAGAAGAAAAAGAAGGACTTGAAGAAAAAACTAAAATTGAAGTAAAATTACCAGGTTATAAAACTCAAGTTTATGACATAGCCATAAACGATTTTGGTAGTCAAGATGGTGAAATTACTATTCCAGTAACGCCAGGCAAGCTTATAGTAGATCCTACTTATACTCAAGAAATATCTCAACCAAGTGGTATATCAAGAATAGAAGAAAAAACTCTTAGTGAAGACATTATCAAAGGTATGGATGTTGGTTCTATTCTTCAACCTGATTATTTTCAAAGAATACAAGAATTAATTTATCTGAAAGCAAATGAAACAGTAGATATTCCTGGTGGGCAATATGCTATTACAGGATTGTTTAAAATAAAAACTGGGGATTTTCCTGAATTAATGGAAGAACAAGAACAGCCTCAACTTAAACTTGATGAAGAAGGTGGAGAAGGATTAGTAACAGAAAGAGTAAATGATTGGTATGGAGTAAAAAGCGTAGACGCTTCAGGAAAAGAACATATAAACTATTTTCCAGCTAATGAAACTTTTTTACACAATATTAAATCTGACGCATATCTTAATTATCAAACTAACTTAGATAAACAAGAATTTAATGATTTAGTAGAAGCTGGTATTTTTGATCCAAGCTTTGCCGGATCGCAAACTCCTCTTCCAGCTACAAAAGTCGCTCAGTCCGATGTTGTAATAGCAAATCCTGTTTATCAAGCAGAAGAAGTAAAAAAACTTGAGCAACAACTTCAAGTAATAGAAAGTAAAATTGACGAAACTAATAATCAAATAAACGTTTTAGAAGCCAATGTCAATCGTACTCCAGTGCAAGAAGATGAATTAAATGGATTAATAGAATTTAAAAATATTCAAGAAGCAGAGGCAGATGCTTTAAACGACGCAGCTAATGAAGCAATTAAACAAGAAGTAAATGCTTCAAGAAATTTAGTACAGTATCAACAATCTATAGGAAACCTTAAAAAAGCACCTTCTGGTTATGCTGCATTAGGTGGCCAAAGTACTAGCATTAAAGCATTTGAACTTAGAGAATATACTCTTTTACATGAAGGTAAAGAATATAAAATTAAAGCAAATAATAAACACAATGCTTCTAAAGCGTTTAAAGAAAAATATCCAAGTTTTTATTCAACAGATACATTTCCTTATTCTGAAAGTAACCTTAATAAAATTACAGAAGGAGAAGTGGTTGAAACTAAGTATGATTGGAAACATAGATTTTTTAGTGATCGTAAACTAAGTTCTATAACAGCTGACAAAGCTGTTAGAAATATTAATAATACATTTTTACCTTATAACATTTCTGCTATAGAAACAGGAAAAAATAATATGTTAATATTAAAAAATGGAGTATATAAAGAAAATGGAGACATTGATTGGATTCAAACAGCTATTAAAAATGGAATTGCTTTAGATGAAGATGCTTTGCGATCAAGGATTTTAAAAGAAAAAGTAGGAGAAACAGTAGGTGGTATTGTTGAAGAAGGCGCAAGTGTATTCAATAAATTTTTGAGTAAAGTGCCAGGTTTTAAAGGTGGTTTACAAACTAATTTAAATCCTAATGATTATGCTTTTAATAAAGCGATTGAAAACCTATTGATCAAAAAGAAAGTTGCTCATGAAGTAGATTTATCTGGAGGTAACTTAGGTTTAATAGAAATAGGTATAAAAGCTAAGCCTGAAGACTTTGTGAAGGCAATGGAATGGATAGATGGAGCTACTGAAGACTTTAATCCTTTATTTTTAAAAGAGATAGGTAATTTACCTTATAACACAGATAGTAAAAACGCTTATAGTTTTGAAGAAGAACAAAAAGAGATTCATCAATCAATAAAAGATGAACAAAATAAAATTAAAGATCAGCAAAGAGAATATAATAATAATTTTAAAGAATATAAAAACTTAGTTAAAGAACTTGAAAATGATGGAGATAACTTAAAAAAACAATTTGAAAAAAGTGAATTAAAAGTTGTAGACTTAAGAAAAAAAATATCATTATTAAATAAAGATTTATCAACAAATCAATTAGCTATTTCTTCAACAACCTCTAAAATTTCTAAATCTCCTACTCCACTATCATTAGATGATCCTTTATATAAGTCTTATAACGCGCAGTTAAACATAAGTGAATCTATTCAAAACGAAATAAAAAAAGAAGAAGCAAAAGAAACTGCACTATTAAATTCTTATAATGATAGTTATCAAAATTATAAAAACAAATTTAGAGAAACAGAAGATTTACAACAGAAGTTAGGAAATATACAAGGGGAGATTGGAAATTATCTTGAAAATATAGAAGCGTACGCAGCTAGTAGTAATGTCTTAGCTTTAAGTACTCAAAAAATTAAAAAATCAAGGAAAAAAATTGTTGATATTGCAGAAGGTGAAGGAAGTTGGGTTGCTGCAGTAACTAACAAATTTGGAGAAACTCTTGGAAAAGTTAATTCTGGTAGAATAGTAGCTTTATCTGAAGTTGCTAGACTTTTTAATTGGATAGAATACAAGGCTACAGGTAACGAGCGTAATTATAATTATCAAAGTAAAGTAATTGATTCTAGTTTAAATTCAATAAAGTCTGAAGTAGACGCGGTTGCTAATATATTTCAAGCTGGATCAATGGATGAAATATATTATAAAAATTGGAATGAGAGTACTGTTGGTGCTACCATGAATTCTTTAGTTCAAATGGTTGGAACATCAATGGGTGCTCCAGTTTCCGGTATGACTGGTGGTTATTTTTTAAGTACCCTAAGCGAGGTTACATCTTCTAATATTGAAAGAAAAAATACTTATATTAATAATAGACCTGAAGGGCAATCAAGAGCTCAAGCAGAAAAAGAATTTAATATTAAGTTTAGTCCAGCAAAACAAAAATTATATGCTTATACTAAAGCTGTTTCATCAAGTTTATTTGCTCATCTAACAGGTAAAATTATTCAAGGAGGAGGTCAATATTCAGAAAAAATAGTCAATAATGTTGTTAATAAAGTTTTAAGTAAAACTACAGGAAAAGTAACCGCGAGAGATATTCAAGTAAAGGTAAGAAAAGAAATAGGAGAAATAGCTTATAAATATATGCGTGGTGGTTCGCGACGTGTAGGAATGGGAGTTGAAGAAGTATTTCAGGAAGAACTAGAGTTTTTAGTAGACATAGGTATTGATAATATTTTTGAAAATATGACTGATGTAGAATTTGATGCACCAGATTTATTTTCTAATGAATTTTGGAATCAATGGGGTGAAACGGCTGAAGTAAGTTTTTTAGCAGGTGTAGCTGGTGGTAGTTTTAACGCTGCTAAAGTTAGGTTTGTTGATAATGTAAAATATGTAGATCCATTTACGCAAACAGAATTAAAATATAATAGAAGAGAAAGAAATCAATTAAACAGGTTTTGGGAAGAACAAGTAGAATCATTATCTAATGAAATAGATTATAATAATTCTATAAATGTGCTTGAAACACTTAATCAACAAAATTTAATAAATGATGAGCAGTTAAAAGAAGAAAAAGCTAAAATTGATAAAGTATATAACATGGCATCAAATGTCGATAAAAGCTTAAATGGGCAAGCTCAAAGAGATCAAATGTCTATACTTTCTGCTATTGATAAATTAAAACAAAAAATTACTAATACTACCAACCCTAGCGCTGTTAAAATAATAGAAAATCAAATAACAAATCTTGAAACTCAATTAGAAGATATATCTACAAATTATAAAAATCAAAAAACTGAAGATATAAATATATCAATTGATAAAGCTATAAATCAAGCTAAATTAGTTGTTGATGGAGCTTACGCTAATGATCCTGAAGCTACTAAACAAGCAGTTAGAGAAAAATTAGAAAATGAAGGTCTATCTGAAGAAGAAATTCAAACAGCTCTTGAGCCGTTTTCAGATGAAGCAACTCGATTAACTAATATAATAACAATTAATCAAGAAAATAAAGAAGAAATTTTAAAAGAGTTAGGCGTAAGTGAAGATCAATTAGTAGACGAAGACGGAAACTTTCATACTAATGGGGCTTTTGTTATTAAACCTGATGGAACAGGAGTATTGTTATTAGAAGAAGGTACAGGTTCTGAAACTAAAGTGCATGAAACTACTCACTTTTTATGGAAAAATGCTTTAAGAAAACAAAATAACGAACAAATTACTCAACAGGTTGCAGATGTAGTTATGGCAGAGATGAAAGCTCGTAATCCAGAATTAGCAGCTTTGTTAGAAGAACATATAGCAGAAAACTATGCATCAGATGAAAATTATTCACCAAGAGATGTTGCAGAAGAAACAATAGCTTATTTTACTCAATATAAGTCTACTCCACATGAAACATTAGGTGGTTTTGAAGGTGAGCCAGGGCAAAATGATAAGATATTTAATAGCTTAGCACAGTTTACTAATAAAATGTTTAGAAACGCTAGAACTAATACTGTGGTCAATAAAGATAATATTGTACAAATATTAGAAGATGTAGTTGAAAACATGGAGGAAGGCAAGTTAAGTAGGTTTCAAAAGAAATTTTTAGCCGGTGATGTGGAGTTTGATTTTGATATAACAGAAGAAGTAGAAACTCCAACCGCTGTAGAAGAAGAAGTTGCTGTAGAAGAGGAAGTACAAGTAGAACCTACAGAACAAACTGATCTTAACACAGTTTTTGAAGGTGATGAGGTTATTGAATTAACACCCGAAGGAGAACAAAATTTTGAAGAGCAATCTATAGCCGCTTCTAAAGTAATGAAAAGTGTTCCTTTAGACATTAAAGACGAAACTCCTGCTAACAAAAAGAAAAGACAAGATAAAAGAAATAAAAGATCAAGAGAAATATTTGAAAAATTAGCATTAGACGAAGATGGTAATCCAGTATCTAAAGAACAATGGAGAGAGAATATTCAAGGGTCTGAAGAGATTGGTGAATTAATAATGATGAATGTACCAGATATAAAAGCAATAGCTATTAAAGCTGGTAATACAGATCCTGATGAAGTTGTCTCTGCTACATTTATTCCTTTAATGAATCATATTTTAGCTATGGACCCTAGCTTACAAATGGATGCTACTCATCCTATAGCTGGTTACATAGGAGATAAACTTGGTTTTAAAACTGGGACTGGCGCTAAGAAAGTTGCTAAGAAAACTCCTACTATTAGTATGGAGCAAGAAGGTGTGAGACAAGTAGCTGAGAAACAAGCTATCGATGATGACGCTCCTAAACAAACTAAGCCTGTAAGAAAAGGTATTGTTGTTTCAGAAAGATTAGGTCCTAAAGCTAAGAAAGCAGTTGATAAAATTAAAAGTAAAATTACTACTAAAGCTTTAACTGGCGACAAAAGTCTTGGACCTATAACTAAAGCTGAGCAAATTGAATATTTACAAAAGCAAACATACAAAAGTTTAAAAGATTTAGTTTCTTCAGAGACTCAAAAAATGTTTGGCATCGCTCCTAAGCCAGGTAATTTAACTAAAGCTGACGTTAAAAATGCTCAAATCTTTATTAATCAAAACCCTGATCTATTTTACGCATTGTTACCTGAGCAGCATACCACTAAAACGGTTAATGTAGGCACAGCTAAAAACCCTAAATATGAAGTAAGACCAGATAAAGCAACTGGTGTTCAAGATGTATTATTAAATGCTTTTTATAATAAAGGAACTAGAAAAGATAATTTAACTCCGTGGACTAAAAAACCCGCATCAACTGTAAAAACAGCAGAGTTTTTAGAGTTATTTGGTATAACTGAAAGAGGTAATCCTAACTTATACAAAAAAGATACTAATGTAAGTTCTAGAATAAAAGCTTTAGTTGAGCAAACAGGTAGATTAATTACTAATCAAACAGTACGACAAGCTGTCCCTGAAGCTACTAAAGTTGCTGAAGGTAAGTCTAAAGTAATGTTTCAGAAAAAGCTTACTACATCTGATGTTTCTGCACTACAGCTTTTATCTAGGATGAAAAACAAAAATCAGGTAGAAAAATATCTTAAAATACAAGGTAAACCTATTAATGAAAAAACTAGATCTGAGTTAATTACTAAAATAGAAGAAGCTGCAGCTAATGGTTATTTTGATCAGTTAGTTTTAGAAGCTGGTAAAATGGCTAGTGGTGGAAAACAAACTTGGTATGGTGATGATACTAAAAAGTTTAATAACTTTGGTGATGCTAAAAAAGCAGGGATTAAAGATATTAAAAAATATGTAAAAAGAACAAACGGAGAATATGTTGTTCTTGGAGACAATGTTAGAATAGAAGACGGAAAATTAAAAGTAGATACTACAAAATACAGAGAAGGTATATTAGAGAACAATGATTATGTAGCAAAGCCTGGTAGATTGTTTTGGGGTACTAAAGATCCTAAATATCAAACAGTGTTAAAATTAGCTGGTGGTAAAACACCTAATAGCAAAAGAGTTAACATATCTGGGAATTTTAAAGCTAAAGGAATAAATAAAGCATTTTACGAGCAAAACAAAGAACAGTTTAAAAAGAATATGGATGAATTACAATCTGTAGTTCTTCAACTTCAAGAAGCAAAAGCTAATGGTATGCCTATTGATGTTGCAAATTTAATTCTTACTCAAAGTTACCAGGCGACTAGTGGCTTAATAAAAATTACAGCTCCTTGGAAATATAGATCAAGAAACTTTGAATATGCTCCTGAAGGAAGTAAAAAGCAACAGAAAGAAGGAAATAAATATAGAGAAGAACATAACCCTCCTGCCTCAGTGGTTGGTGCAAGTTTACTTTGGGCAGTTGATAATGGTAAGGTAAATGAAGTTTTTCCTTTTGTTAGATTAAACTTTTATCAAACTCAATTATCTAAATTTGATGACCACAAATTAGATGTAGCTGGTTTAGACTCTATGTTACCTGAAGGTACTAGTATAATGGATAATCCTATTATTAGATTAGCTGCTGCTGGTATTAACTTAAACGATATTATTAATATTCAAACAGGTAGAAGTATTGTTGATGAATTTGGATTAGGTGTAGCAGAAACTGTAGAAACATTTCCAGGTGTAATAGATTTACAAAATCAGTTAGTACAACAAGTAGTTTTAGGACAAACAGACTTAAAAACTGCTAAACAAAGATTAGCTGCTTACGCTAAGTTTCCAAACAATGGACAACCTAGTTTAGCTAAAACACAGCACGATGCTAATAATGCTACTGAAGGTGAAATAAAAGGATCTGGCGTAATGAAAGCTAGTAAGAAGATGGACATGCAAACTTTATTAAGTAAAGCTGCTAGTCTCGACGCTGCTCTTAACAATGCTAATAAACTAGATCAACCTGTTAAGAAAATAAGAGTATTTGATTTTGACGATACATTAGCTACTAGTAAAAACTTAGTTATATATACATC
>CEPN01020084.1_pt1 | contig 12348 bp, 17 predicted proteins | sample 530391 | NCBI WGS metagenome assembly CEPN01 (sample SAMEA2620027, study PRJEB7988) | marine metagenome | isolation source: saline water (ENVO:00002010), including
GTTGCTGGAAGGCACGACAGCCCCTGAAATGATGTTATTTCCATATAGAAGTGATCCAGATACAGGTTCACGAATGCCGTCAATATCGACAGGAGGTGCAGCAATGAAGGCAATAATGAAACAGGTCGCTGCTGCCAATAGAGTTGGAATCATCAAGACTCCGAACCAACCAACATAAAGACGGTTGTTAGTACTGGTTACCCAGTCACAGAAGTCGTTCCAAATATTATTTTGTTGTTGTTGTTGAATTGTAGTGGTCATTTAATTAGTAGTTCATTTGTTCATTTCATCGGTAAGTAAGACCAGTTGTTATGGTGCTGGCAACCAATAGAAAGGAGGTCCGACTCTGAGGTGCCTCCAATCCAATTAATCTCTATCCCAGTTACCTGACAATGAGATCGTATCTAGACCCTCTACTTCAGAAGCCTCTGTGTGATAGGTAGGAGGCTCTATAACAGGGTCGGGTGGTATGTATGGTGCAATGGCTTCGTCTACTTCTTTTCTTACCTTGTAATCGATGTAGTAGTCTTCCAACTTCCACAACCATCCTTTAAGAAAGAAGGCGATAGGCAAAGGAAAATGCTTATCTATCCATTTGGCTATCGTTTTAAAATCATTTAACTTAAAAGTAATAGGCTCCATGAATTCACTGAAGCTTTTTGATTAAAACTCTAGAACAGTTTTGACGCAACTTAGCATCTCCATTTGATGAACTGGATATTCTTTTTATGATAAACCTGATGTTGTCATTGGCAGCAAGTTCTTCAATTGTATTCAGTGTTAATTGAGTTTCATCTGCAGCAGTAGCTTTACGAATATATCCATCTTGAGCTAGGGCTATGACTGTGGAAGTTCCATTTTTTGTACATGCATATTCAGCTGTGTATCTATAATTGCCTCCAGTAGGACTATACAATCCCAGTTCAAGTACAATCTCATAAACACCAGCTTCACTTACAGTGTAAACGCCAGCACTTTGTGAAAAGATTGAATCATTGAAACTGCTAGCACTATCGATACTCGTAATTGTTGTATTGGTCGTTGATCCAACAGCTTCATCACCAGTTGTATCCTTAAAGCAGGCACACTTAATTGTTGCTGCTGGGCCTTGTGGACCTTGTGGACCTTCTGCTCCATCAGCTCCGTCTGCTCCGTCTGCACCAGCTGGACCTTGTGGTCCTGGTGGGCCTTGTGGGCCTACAGTTCCTGAACCACCTCTTTGTGTGAATCCTGGTAAAGGAGTAAATTGATACGGCATAACAAATTATTTTGAAAAGACATTGATACCTTTGTAATTATTATCTTGTTGGCCGTTTGGTTGATCTGAAGTGCGGTAACTTTGTGAGCCTCGTGGTCCCTGCACACCTTGTGGACCTTGTGGCCCTGGCGGACCAGCTGGACCTTGTGCTCCATCAATCCCGTCTCTTCCATCTTTACCATCAAGGCCGTCAAAACCATTTAGTCCAGGTGTACCAGCTTTACCAGCAGGTCCAATCATTGAAAAGCCTGGTGGCCAATACTCCTCTCCTTTGGGTCCATAAATAACCCAAGCGGAATAATCAATGTAGAACTCTCCAGGTCTACCTAGATCAGTATCTGGTGGTTCTGTTCCACTGAGTATTCCAAGACCATCTTGACCTGCATTGCCGGTGCTTCCCTTAGGTCCTCTTGCACCATCTTTACCGTCGAGACCAGGGATACCTTCTACACCTTGTGGACCTTGTTCTCCTTTATCTCCCTTTTCTCCAGTCTCACCTACTGGTCCCATTGGACCGAAGTCAGGTGCATATACTATTTGACCTGTTATTGGGTGAAGTTTGATCATTACTGAATTTTTTGAACTGTTTCTAGGAACCCACTTGTAGAGTTGTATGTCATAACTACAGTTCCTACAATCGTTCCAGAGGACCCACCAGTCCTGTATACAACTTGGGTGGGGTTTCCGTCAGCGTTATTGATTAGTGAGATATGATCATGTTCAGGTACGCTGATACCTGATTCCATTTGCCGCGTTGAATAACGACCGTGCGGCGAGGGTGCTTGTGGTGACATAATTAATTTAGACGTGTGACTTTTACCTGGCCTATACCTGAGTGGATAAATCCAATACGCTCTGCTGTCCCTTTGCTCAGGTCAAGAGAGCGTCCAGGTATGAAAGGTCCGCGATCATTAATACGAACAACCTCACAACCTTGGTAGCAAACTTTTAGTTTGGTCCCAAAAGGAAGTGTCTTATGTGCTGCTGTACTCGCGTATTGATTGTAACGTTCTCCGTTAGCTGTAAGGTTTCCATGGAATCCAGGTCCATACCAACTAGCCATAAGGAGAAGTGTAGTCCCAACTCCAATCATTTCTTCTTAACGCAATTATTTACTCGTGTACCCGACTTAACTTTTGTGCCTTGTTTTTTGTAGCCTTTCCAGCAACTCTTATCAAGCCTTGTCTTAGTAGCCTTTGCCTTTTTTACCGCCACCTTTACCTCCTTTAGATCCTTTACAGCCTCCTCGGCAAACTTTCTTTCCGCAGTTCTTACACATCACCACACTCCAGGGATAAGTTGTCCAGTCAATCCATAAGCGCCTAGTGCTGCAATAACACCAAGCATTGCCAAGCGACCATTAAGTCGTTCAGCTCTTTCGTTGTGAGTTTCAGTTACTTCAGTCATAATAATTGGGGGTTCTTTAGCAAAGATGTTTTGTCGGTTTCCGTCTTCAGTTGTTGTAGTCATGGGTGTACTCATTAAAAAAGGCATATCAATAATCGATGTTGGACCGTCCTAGTTTCTCGAACACATCATTGCGATAGGCAGGGTCAACGTCATACCTGGGATCAGACATTGCTGCTACTACTTCAGCTTGGCTACGGAATACATCTACTGTTTGAGGTGCAGATTTTCCAGACAACAAACGTCCTTCATAACCATTTACTTCCTCATACTCTGACTTCAAGCCAGCAACAGCTATTTTGATTGCTTCCATATTTCCACTTTCAATAATGTTGTCGAATGCATTGATGTATTGTTCGGGGAGATTATCACTTGCCCACGAGACAAGTTTGCTATAGGCTTCCTCACCTCCTGCTGAATTTTTAATCTGATTGACTTGACTGTCACTCAGATCAGCAGCTTGTTCAGGAGCTTGTACCTCTTCAGGATGTTTGGCTCTCATCTCCATGTATGCCTTAACCAAGTCAGCAGAAGACATGCTGGAGAACTGTTCCATGGTCTCTGCAGAGAGTTCACCTGTTTCAGCAAACTCAGTAGAGGCATCCATGATCAGAGTCTCACTTGCTGAGTATTCAGGCTCTTCTTCAGTTTGTTCTACTTCTGTTTCTTCTACCTCTTCCTCTTCATTGCTGCCAAGCTTCTTCTGCAGCTCCATGTATGCTTTTTCAAGCTCTTCTGCATCTCGATACTTACCAGCGAGTAGCTGCTGTTCTTCCTGTTGCATCTCCTCTCCACGTTGGAGAGCTTCTACTTCTTCTTCGTTGAATTCAGGCTGATCAGCAGGGGTGGGATCATACGTCAGTGTAGCCATGTGCAGTAATAGTTTCTAAGTTTCCAAGTCCAACTTTTGTCACGTAGTTGGGTGAACGTCCGAGGGTGGGTGTGCCTACTCTTCTGGTTTTCATATTTCCAAGTTGATTAGGCACCGGCTCTTCTACGGTGAGTTCCGGTTTCTCAGTTGGGGGTTGCTCAACCTTGCGGGAGGTCCGTTCCGGCTCCGTCTGTGTTGGCTTCCTGCGTTTCCGGGGGGTTGTCTTGTCCATTTAATTCTGGGTTTTTACTTGGGTCCATTAGTGGTGCACCTGCAAGCTGGCCAGCTTGATCCACGAGGGACCTCTGCATACCTTCTTGCATCATCATTTGTTTGTCCTGCTGTAGTGTCTCTGGTGTCTTGATTAGATTCAGAACATCAATGCCCTGAGCTGCTGCAAGTCTCTTGAGATATTCAGTAGGATCAATAAACTTTTGGATTGCTTCAGGACCCATTGTCTGAGCAATCGTTGTAATGAATTGCACGAGTTGTTGAGCGTCTTGTCCACGTCCCAATGCATTGATGCCAGCCACAATCTGTGGGCGAACATAATCTTTAGGGATCTTTGGCAGCTGACCACTACGCTGCAGCACCATCAAGGTACGAGCTAAGTAGGGCTTGAGGAACTCATCAGTCATGAGACTAAAGAGCCCGCCAAGTTGCTGCTCCAATTGCAACTGCGTGTATTGAACTTCAGTACTAGTTGTGCGCTCAGAATCACGAGCAGCAAACACTAGGAATGCATCTTGTAATCTCTTCTCAATCTGTAACGCCATATCAGCAGCTGTCCTGAAGTCTGCTGTCTTACCACCAGTTGTGATGCAAGCAATGTCATCAGGTCTTCCTGCAACGATTGCACCATTAGGTGCGTTCGTCAGAGTCTGTGGCTTAGTAGTGCTTGAGGGAGATACTGTAAAGATCACCTTTGCTGCTACAGCAGAGCCTTCCACAAGGGCCTGAGAGAGTGCCTCAAGAGACTTGAAGTCTCCAAGGAATTCTTCTACTCGACCTCTTCCGTAATCCTCTCCATCGACAGACGCAAAGCGAAGAACTAACCAGGGTGAGGCAGACTTGGGTGCTGTGCTACGGCTATTAGGGACGATCTTATCTTCGATCTCCTGATGCCAGGTCCAGCGACCACTCTTCTCATCCATACGGACGTAGGTATACACTTCTACGTCATCATCTTTTGAATTTGAATTGATACCATCATTACCTACAGCGTTAGGCTTAGGTTCAGGCATTGGGAAACCAAGCAGTTTCCGTGCAATCAATTCCTTAGTTACGATCTCACATACATTCCCATCACCATCTCTGTTGACAACATAACGGTTAAGAGGGAAGCACTTCAGACCTTCCTTATGCATGAACAACAGTGCGTTTCCACCAACAACTAAATGCTTTAGTGCTTGGTTGAGAACAACACGATCATTAGATGCATTGATGTAATCCATGACCATCCTCTCCATCTTGGAGAAGGACAGCTCCATCTCAGACCGTACCTCTGCTGGTAGTTCAGTGCCGAGCTTATCGTCACGAACTTGTAGCTTAAAGAATGTAGTCTGAGGTGGAAGGAGAGCCAACAACAACTTACTAGTTAAAGTCGTTACTGTTTTGGCCCCCACTGATTGCCATGGCGTAGGAAGATTCTTATGTGTTTCTCCGCTGTCATCATCTTTAATGAGATAAGGGAGTGTAAGGCGTGAGCATTCGCGAGCTGTATCTAAAAACTGAGACCGACCACCGGTCAGTTCTGCATAGCGAAGACGTGCCTTATACATTCACGCCTCCAGAGGGTCCAGCATCGCTTCCTGTATTCAAAGGAATTCTCAGCTGACCTGATCCTTTATTGACAATGCCTGCAGCTTCTCTCCTGCTTTGTTTTTGCTTTACCTTGACACCTTCTTTGTTTGCTTGCAGATCCTCAGGTGGCTTGGGAGGTTCTGGTGCAGGTGCAGGAGGTGGCGAAGCAGGGGGAAGCGGGGGAGGCTTTGGTGCAGATGATGGTCTTGATTGATTAAATAAACACATAGTTAATCTTCTTCTTGTTTATTGAGTACCCACTCAACAACAGAACGCTGACCAGCTTGATACATGATCTTTGCGATGCTGTCGTTGGGCTTTGGGTTAACGGGTGGGAAGTACTCCTCCATTTCATTGAGTAGAGCGCCAAGTTGAACGCCCTTTGTTTCGAGGAGAGATAGTGTTTGGTTAGGCATACTGGGGTAGATTAATGTTGCTGTGCTCAAAGAATGCTGGCATTCTCGAAGCTTTGGTGAAGGAAAGTTCAGGTGCTTTCCCCTGATACATAAGGTTGTCGCTTTGTTTCAGCCAAAAATTTTTGTCCAATTTTTTGTCACTAGTATTTGTACTTAGTGGCTGCATGACCCAGTTGATTGTTGCCTTCCTTAGTTTGTCCAAGGAAGGAGAACTTTCCAAGCCAAGTTCCTTGCACACCAGCGAGTTTGCAGCGACATGAACTTGTTCATCTCTGCTGATGTCTGCGCTAACTGTTCGCATACCAGCGTCACCGCAAGCGCGGAAGAAGGGTAGTAGAACGAAGAAGATCGCACGTTCGGCAACCATTGCCTTGAGGATCGTGTGATCAGGATGCTCCATCCAAGCCTCACGTAGCCTCTTCGCTTCCGCCTCAGCCTTCGGATCAACACCGTAAGCATTGGCGATGTAACCAAGAGCGATGTCGTGATTCTCCTCGTCCTTAACATTCGAGAGTAACAACTCTCTTGCGTGAGATGGCACTTCAGTGGCCAGAGCATCAGTAATAAATTCTCCTACGGGTAATTCCATATGGCGCATGGCAAGTGCCCTGTAGATCACTTCTTCTGCACCTTCCTTAACTAGACCAGCATCTGTCTGTACTGGTGTCCACTTTCTTTTTCTATTTAATAGTTTCTGATACGGATTCATTCTTGACAATCACATTGAAGATCTTTTTTATCCAATGACAGGAGATCATTCAAGTAATCATCAACGTCGCTGTCTTTAAGAGCAGCATAAGCATCTGATTTATCTTGAGTATCACCCATCACCTGGAGTGAATAATAAAGGGAAGTCTGCGGAGATGCTAACCACTCTTCAATAAATGCCTCATCGTATGTGATCATGTCTGACCAAGAATTAAACGAATAGCCGTGAAGAAGTCCCGTATTATTGAGCAGCGTCATAATTCCATCCGCTACTCGCTTGTAATTTTCCCAACCTACCTCGCTAGCAATTTCGACTGATCCATAATTATATGTTTGTACTCCAAAAGTACCTGAGTCGCGATCGACTGTCTGCGAGATAGGTGGAGCGATTTCTGGTGTTGCAGTATAACCATCCAGATCCACGCTTCGATAGCTGCAGGAGGCAGTGGGAGCGATAGCAAAGGCTCTGACCATATTATTGTTGCGAGCAACTCCGGCTGCAATCTTGATACCAGAGTCAACCTTTGCCACCAGCTCATAGGCAGGTGATCGTACATCTTTTCCTTCAATGTACTGTTCAAGTGCACGTCCGAACTGTTCATAAGTGATGCCATAACGGCGAAGAAGGTTTGCTAGACCCAGCATTCCAAGACCAACTTGACGGTCTACTGCTGGTGAAAGATATTCACCGCTTGCATCTACATTTGTTTTTCCATGCAGTTCACACAGCTCGATCATCCCCTGCTCAAATGCACGAGGGATCTCATCAAATTCACATGCCCCGAGGTTCACATGTTGGAGCAAACAAGTACCACGTGAAGGTAAATACACCTCTAAACATACATTGCCTCGGATACGTTCACCTGCGTCGTTATATTTTACTTTATTGAGCCAGATGTCACCTGATTTGATTCCATGTAGCAGGTCTTCCTTAAACGTACAGGCTTGCCACCATTCATCTGTGATGTTGATGCACCGCTTGACCCACGGTAGCTCTGCTCTTGAAGTAGTGACAAACTCGAAAGCATCAGGATGACTAAGATCCAGATGCAAAACAATGGCACCGTTCTTATAGACCCCTCCTCGTCGGAGAATCTCATTAAGTGTCGAATAAATTTTACCAAAACTTACAGGTCCTGAAGCTGTTACTCCCGAAGGTCTGAGATGCCCACGGGGATCTAATTTTGAAAGATGGATGGCACAACCTGCGCCGAACCTCAAGGCGTGGCTTGCGAACCTCCAGCTGGCCTCAATTCCGTTCGGACCCTCCATTTCGTTTTCGACGGTAAAGACCGTGCATGACACCGGGAGGCGTCCCTTAGGTTCATCAATCCATGATTGAACTCGACCAGTTCGAGAGATATAGTTAGACATTAGTTAATAAGTGTGGATAGTTCTGGTGGCGCATAGTTGGGTCCCTTCAGCACCTTCCCGTCGCCTCTGTAAATGGGTTTGCCGTCTTCCCCGAGCTTTGACATGTTCGATGCATGAACACGCCTCATAGCCTCATCTAGGTCCCAGTCTTGGGACGCTGCGAATTGGTAGCAAACATAGACAAGATCAGCGAGTTCTTTCAGCTGATTAACTTCAGGTTCATGGTGGTAAGCCTCATGGAATTCACTCCACTCTTCATCGATCAAACACTTCTGGATCGGTCTCGCTTTCGTTCCACATTGCTGAATATTGTAGGACTGACGAAACTCCTCCGCCTGATCCATCAAACTCTTGCACGTGATGTAATTCATTTTCTAAATAGTGGATTGCTTTTTCTAGATCTTTGATTTTGTCGTCTTTATAGCCAGCTCTGCAGATATACTTAACAGCATTCCCCAGATGAAAGTTTAGGTCTTGGTCTCTAATGAAGTCCCAGACTTGGATTCTTCCTCTCTGGTAATAGCTTGGTCCTTTAGTGGGTGAATGGGCCATTGTTTTACTAGGTTTGATACATTGTTACCAAGAACAAAACACTGCTCTTGAAGTGCTAAAAATACTGTGATGATATCTTCTTTCCTTGTTGATGGATGATTTAAAGCATCCTCAATCTGACGCATCTTGAACTGCTGTTCCATCGTCATTGTCCCGATTGGCATAGGCGGGACTCCATAGTATGGGTCTTTGATTTTTGAAGTCATAATCATCTGCGGTAAGGATCTTTGCAAGTCGTGCGTTTTGTAGTGCTACCTCTTCAGAAAGATCTTTGCTGGCGAATGCCTTCACAACTGTTTTCCAGCTGTAACCTTCCTCTTCAAATAGTGTTTGTGCTCTCTTCACACCGAAAGACGGTGCTCCGGCATAGCCATCGGTCTGGTCACCAGCCAAAGTCTGGATCAAATGCCACTGTCTACCTTCTTCTGGTGTGATGACTGTGACTTCTTTCATGTCATACAATCGACCAGGAATTTGTTTCATATCCTTGTCAGGTGACACGATGCAACTATCGGGATACTTGGTTGCATAAATCCCCATCGCATCATCTGCTTCAAGTGACGGAAGTATTACTACTTGGTACTCATCTTTCAGCTTGTTGATGACACGTCTATAACCACAAGGTTTCTTCCTGTTTCGGTGACCCTTGTAGTCCGGCATGATTTCCTTACGAAAGTTAGTGCTATCCGAAAAGAACAGAACCAACTCCGGTGTATCCCATAAAAATTTTTCAGCTATTTTTTGAAGGTCTCTTTTTACGTTTTGATATGCCTCACTGAATTTAGAAGTTACAAGGATTACATCATCACCAAAGTCGATCTCGTCTTCAGCACTGGCACAATTCTTGTAGACAATAAAGTCAGCATCGATAAATAGTTTCATACGGTAGTGGATGATTTCTTCCAAAAGTTTTCGAGTCCTGGTGGTGTTCGCTCAGGTGTAGCCCACTGGACTTTCCACTCGGAGATGTCACCTTCTGGTGTAACCATGATGGGATACACAGGAGCTTTGACTTTGTAGGCGTTATTTGATTTCCAGCAATTATCTGATGGATACCAAACTCGACACTTAACATCAAATTGGTAGGTCTTGTCTTGGTAGACCATCATGAAATCAGTCTTACCTGTGCATGAGAGGTTAGGGAAAACCTCAGCACCCTTCCAAGCGCATAGTGTTGTGACCCACCGTTCAGCAAGATCACCCAGCCGACTTTTGTCAGTGAGTTTCTCCCCAGGACGTGCCCGTTTTGGCTTCCGCTGCAATGGGACATCTGAGCTTATAGAACTCTCCTGCTGCTGCTGCGCTAAATACCAAGGATGAACAAAGGTCGTCAGCGTGTTCTGGTGAGCATTCAAATTGTAATTCGTCATGTATAAATGCAAGCTGTGATGCACACAGCTGGGTAGATTTAACTGTTTCGTGATTGATTAACATCCAGCGTTTTGCCAGAATGGCGGAATTACCCTGAAGGCAGAAATTCAACGCCTTATGAGGCGAATCCACTTTAATTTTTCTTCCATCGAGAGCTTTGATATATCCTCTCTCTGCAGCCTTCTTAATTGCAACCAAGAGATCACGGAGTCCTTCAATCGCATCAATGTAGGCTTCTTTGATTTCTTTGCCTTTCTTCTTAGCGGCTTTGGATGAAAGAAGTTTGTCATAACTGTGTCCAATTTTTTCATCACCAGCTCCATATAGGAACGCATATGTGATTGTTTTCACTTGAGATCTTGAAACGCCCACCTTGTCCGCATTGACTTGATGGATGTCTCCGTTGAGGAGGATCTCTGCATATCGCCCAGAATCGTACCTAGATAAGAAATGCGATAGCATTCTCAGCTCGACCCCTGACAAATCAGCACCGACCATAACTTGGCCTGGAGTAGGAATAAATAATGCTCTAATTCGTTCATTACTTGGTACTTGTGCCAAATTAGGATTTCGGTGACTACATCGAAAAGTTGCAGCCCCTGTTGAACAATAGTGATGAATCCTAGACTTCGTACATAGCTTCAGCCATGCGTTCGCGCCTTCCGAGATCATCCCCAATATCTTTGTAATATTGAGCAACTTGAGAAAGTCCCCGGCAATTGTAATCCCATCGGAGACAGCCTCTTTCAAGGTAATCTCGTCTACTATTGGCTTCCCAGTATTGGTCAGTTTCGTCGGATTCCAACCATGAAATGTTTGCAGGATCCATGAAATATGATCTCTTGATGAAGGGTTTAATTCTTTGAGTCTTGTGAATGTTGCGCCCAGTACATAGCCTTGTGTTTTGTTATTTCTTTTAGGAGTTTTTTCCTCGCCTTTGACGTAAGGATGCCTGTCTCGAAGTATTTGTTTAGTCTCTTCAAGTTCTTTTCTGAAAGACGATGCAAGCTCCCATGCAGCTCTTTCATCAAATGCCCATCCATGTTCCTCCTGTTTGTTGAGTAGTTCAGCGATTTGGTGCTCGAAAGTCACCCATTCAGGTATTTGTGGAAATGCTTCCATAGTTTGGTGGTTACCTTTACATCTTGTTCGCAGTAGTCCTGCATCTCTTGGGAGTAATTAGTCCAATCAGATGTCTTGCCAAATGCACCTTTGTATTCACCTAGACGGTATCCGTAAGACTCCAAGCTGTGCCTTCCATACATACCTAGTGGCATGTTTGGCCAATTATTAGCCTTGTCTACACCCATCATGTCGGGGTGATATAAACGGCTTAGAAGTAAAGTGTCAATGACAGTCGTAGGTTCAAACCAAGGATAGATTTTTTTGATCACCGGTACGTCATAAGAGATGACGTTATGACCAATGATTACATCCGCATCGTGTAACCTTTGAACACCTCTAATAACCGGTTCCGAATCACCACTATCGTTGTACGAAATGATGTTATTTGTCTCTGCATCGTAGATAGAAACGCAGTGGATGGTGGTAACATCTTCTTTTAGTCCGTCTGTTTCAATATCAAATACAAGAGTCAATTCCCTTTCCATTTGTAGGTTTTGTCCACGAATTGTGCACGTTCTACCGCTTCAGATGTAGGCGGATTGGGTTTATGCAACTTCATTGATTGGAATTCAGAAATCAGTTGCTGGGTCGAAGTCTTTGTCTGGTTGAGTTTCATTAAATGAGCAAGTATCGAGGTTATACGAAAGTGAACAAGCTATGCCTGTTTCCCCTGAGTATCGATTCTTAAGGATTCGGACAGTTGTTTCGCCAGCTGAATTGTCTGATTGCTGATCCCGCTCAAGTGCGATGACGCTGTCAGACAACTGTGCAATCGCTGCGCTTCCACGTAGCTGAGATAGAGATACTCTTTGGCCCTCTTCATGTCCTGAGTCTGTTGATCCACGTTTCAAATGTGATACAAGGAACAATGCAATCCCTGTACGTTCAACTAGTGAACGCAAGCGAGTCATTGTTTGATCAATCATTCGTCGTTCGTCTCCATCGAGACCTGACATTAGGATTGATAGGTGATCAAGAAAGATAATTTTGCAATCTAATCCTGATGCTAAATACTCGATCCGATTATAAATAATATCAGGATCGAAAGAACCGAAACCATCGAAAAGATAAAGACCCCAGTTATTAATACTGGCGTCAAACGCTGCCGTAAGTTCTTCATGGGTGTGCTCTCCAAGTGTGAGGTTTTTACCCACTGCAGCTGACATTATTCCGAGAGCTGTGCGCCGATTTGACTCTTCAAGCGCCAGGTAACCAACCCGCTCTCCCGAGCGAAGAAGGTGAGTGCATAAGTCTCTACATACGCTGGACTTTCCTTGACCAGATCCTGCAGTAATAGTTGTAAGCTCTCCAAGCCTGATCCCGTGTAGTTTTCGGTTGAGTCCTTTAAAGGGGTATTCATAATCTGCTGGGGGTTGTGGTGTAGTTACTAATTTGAGTAGGGATTTAGCTTCAACAATTCCGTCTGGACGGTGCTGTGTGTGGTCGTAATTACATACAGCTCT
>CEPN01021207.1_pt1 | contig 12312 bp, 12 predicted proteins | sample 530391 | NCBI WGS metagenome assembly CEPN01 (sample SAMEA2620027, study PRJEB7988) | marine metagenome | isolation source: saline water (ENVO:00002010), including
TGATGCCCCCAGTGCGGTACACAACGCGCACACGATAACGGGCAGGGCTTGCCTGTGTGACCAAATCAACCCCTGGGCTGAGGTCAGTGCCGCTAGTGTCGGCAGCCTGCACGCTGCATTGCCATTGGGCAGTGATGCCCATTGGGCGAAACACTGGGGGAAACGCCGCCACAGGCAGGGCGGCTGCATACCCATAGTTTGTACCCGCTATCTGGAGATACTCAGCAGTCAGGGTGGCGCTGCCTGACGTTGTGAAGCCTGAGAAGGCTGAGCCAGTGCTTGGCACGTTGATGGGATACCAATAGCGGGCCTGATAGGTTCCAAAGGCTGGGGAGTCTAGCCTGCGCATTGAGCAGTCACCCACCAAGGTTGACCAGCCCCCAAGGGCAATCATGCGCAAGACGCTGGGGTCTTGACTGCGCGACCTTGACACCCTTGGCACGTTGTTTGTGATGACAATGTGCTGCCCTAGTGACCAGCATGATGCAAGGTTTGTGGGTGCCATCTCATCTGTGCCCATGTTGCACATGCCTGACAAGTAATCAAACCAACCAAACTGCCCAAGCTTCTTGCATGCAATGCCGTGGGTGCCTGTGGTTGCAGTGGTGTCATCATAGCAGGCAGACATCACAAGCGTGCCATCAGGGTCAGAAGCAATGGCCACGCGGTCAAACTTTTTGTTAGTCGCGTCACCTGCAAAGACTGTGACCGCTGTTGAGAATACCTCCGTAATGGGCTGATATGCTGAGGCAAGGCGCAGGGCTAGGGCATCACAGTCAAGGGCGTCAAACCTGTCATTAGTAAACGCCAGATATGCTGTGCCATCTGGCATCTCAGCAATGTCAATGTCATGCATGGCCGTGCCTGCACTTGCCCTGTCTACATAGTCCCAGGTCTTGCCACGGTCCTTGCTCGCCCACTGCGACCAATTACCCAAGCCCTCAAGGGCAATGCATATGAGCTGCCCGCCAACCTCACGCACCCTCTGTTTCTCAAGCCTACTGAGCAAAGGCAGCGGGCCTGACTCATCAAAGATGGGGAACCCATCACGCGCATACACCTGCCATGTATTGCCAAGGTCGTCACTGTAGAAGCTTAGACCGTTATTCCAGACAACAATCCTGCCCGTGTCTTGTATGTGCACAGTTGGAGTTGCTGCAATTCGCCCAGCATACACATTGGCAGCGCCTGACGCTATGAGGGTGATATTGTTGGTCCAGTCTGACTGCCTCCATCTAGCCATCAACAAAACGTCATCCATCACATGCGGTACATACACATCCTGCGTCTTGGGATGTGTTGCGCTGTCAAAGCCAGCAAGGCGTCGCTGCAGTGGGTGCTTGTTTAGCATGCCAGTCCACACAGGCCCATTAGGTGACTGCCAGCCACGATAGTCAGCAGCAGCCTCACTGTTGAGCCTGTACGCAATCTCTGCAGCACCAACCCCGCCCCCACGGGTTGCGCCAACAGTCACAGCCTCTGTCTGAGCTGCAGTGATGACAGGCCTGAGCGTTGTGCGTGCTGACTTAGGCACTGCAACCCCAGGGCGTGGCCCCTGCTGCGTTGCGTTGGTCAGGTCCATTGCTGCAGATGTTAGGTACTCATCTGGTACAAGTATGCCCTGCACAAGCTCCTTGGTGAGATTGCTGCCCATTATTGACCCCCATACACCTGCACCCTGCCTGTTGCAGTGCGGCTGTGCTTGTTGCTAACCTCTGCCACCACCCTGCCAAGCATCTGCCTGTCAAGCATGATGTTGGCTGTGATGGTCTGCCCCATTGGTGTGCCCCTGTTGAGCTGGTCAAGACCATCAGGCCCGCCCAGCGCTGCAATGCCCCTGCGTGATACAATACCCTCATCAGGCTGCGCAGCGATAAGGGCGTGGTCAGCACTCATGCGTGCAGCCACCAAACCACCTGAGCTAAACTCTGGGGGAGACTGGCTAAGAATAGTGGCAACCTGCAAAGCGCTTGCAGTGCCTACAATGCCTGCGGCTGCAGCTGGCGCTAGTGGCCCAAGGTAAGCCATTGAGCCGAGCAAAGCCATATACGCTGCAGCGCCACTGATAGCCACTTCACTCAGAGCAAGGCTCTGCTGCAGAACAAAGGCACGCTTTGCAGCCTTGGCCTGCTCTTTGGTCAGACCCTCAATCCTGCGCTTGTCAACCTCAGCCAGCCTATCAACATTGCGCATGCGTGCGGCAGCCTGCTCCTCATCAATCTTGCCGCTCTCAAGCAAGCGCTCAATGCGGGCCTTTTGCGCTTCTGCGTCTCTATCGATCGCAGCCTCTTGCCTTGCCCGCTCTTTGTCTGCCACTTCTTGCAGTTTGCTCAACGCCAACTCTGCAAACCCTGACATGTTGGCTGTCAGCTCAAGGGTGTGGCCTGCTGCCGTCTGTATGGTTTCTGACAGTCTCTCAAACTGCTCAGCCTCAGCGTTGCTGTCTCGCTTGTCTTTGGCTTGCTGTAGCGCCTCCTCTGCCATCATCAGGCCAATGGTGGCATTGTGGTTGTCGCCCAGTGCCTTGGCTAGGTTGCGCATCTCCTCAACTCGAGCAGCAGCCTTTTGCACAGCAGCCTCATCTGCGCTCACTACAGCGCTGGTGGCAGAGGCCTGCAGCGCCTCAAACTGAGCAACGCTCTTGGCAAGCCTTGCTTGCTCTTCCTTTTGCTCTGCTGACATCATTGCAGCTGCGTGCTCTTTGCGCTGCCTGTCTGCCAGCCGCTCAGTCTTGAACGCAAGGTCGGCTTTGGCCTGCGCCTCATCTCTTGCAGCCTGTGCAGCCCTTGCACGCGCGTCAGATTCCTTGTCAAGCTCTTTGGTGCTTTCTGGGATTAGCATGCCAAGAGCCTCGAGCATTTCAGCCTGCGTCTCAAGTGATGCCGTGGCCACCTCTGCTGCTTGGGTCTGCGCAATTTGCGCACGCCCCGCATCACCTATAGCCTCTGAAAGTTTTTGAAACGCTAGGGACAAGATGGGCAGCTTGCCACCCATAAAAGATAAGCGCTCAGACAAGCCGTCTATTGGCCCAGTGAGAGCGGCAAAGAAGGTGGGCAGACCCAGGTCAGTGAGGCCGACAAACGCAGTCTCAATGCCAATGACCTGCTCTTGAGCATCAAGAAGCGTTTCAGCACTCATGCGCTCTAATGTCTTATCGATAGTCGTTATCTGCCCCTCAAAGCCCTGCAGCCTTTGCAGTAGCTCAGACGAAACAAAGCCCTGCAAGCCATCAGCAGAAGCAGCCACCTCCCTATTGAGAGAACGCTGCGCCTCCACTGCCTGCACAAGACCGGCGACAAAGAGCGCTGCAGCACCTGCGCCACCTGCAAACGCTGCAACAGCACCAGCCCCGAACCGCTCCGAGCTTTGGCGCGCAATGTCAAAGAGCCCCTCAAGGTCACCAAGTAAACCGACCCCGAAAACACTGCTAATTTCTGTTGCTGACTTCTGGAGCACGTCTAACGTGTCATCGGTCATTCGCTTGGTTTCTCTGCCGACGTTGCGCGCCGCTTTGATTTGAGCCTCAGCAGTTGCCTTGGCTGCTTTGGCCTGGTCTTTGTATGAGCGCTCAACCTGCCTGACCATCTTGCGGGCCTGGGCCTTGGTCAATCCCTCAACCTTGCTGAGGTTGTCTACAAGGTTCGATATGTCAGCTCTAAGGCTAACATCTACCGTGGCGCGTTGTGCCATTAGTTGCCCCCAAGGTCTTTGTTGATAAGCCTGAGCAGTTTGCCCTCAATCTTTTTGGCTTCTCTGATGAACGGTTTGCGGACAAACAACTGCCAGACGTTCTTGCCCTTTGTGCGCTTGCGCCCACCGCGAAACTCAGCAGAGCCTCTGATAAAGATGACATAGGCATACAGATACCCTTTGTATCTGGCGTTGTTCTCAATGCGGGCAAAGATGCTGCGCCCATCACTGGTGATGACATAGCGCAGGGCACGCTTGCTGACTCCGCCCCTGCGACTGGTGCGCTCCCTATCGTAATCGCCCACAGGCCACCTCTTACGGGCCTCACTTGTGATAGGCTGCAGCAGCTCACGCTCAAGCAGGTTGACCACATCAGGCGCAACCTGTGACAAGAACCCTTGTATCATCGGCTCAAACTCATCTTTAATCTCAGCACTGATGATGCTGTGGCTGACCTTGGTGGTTTTACTTCTCATCTGTAGCGCCCCACCTTCTTGATGTTCGGGCCTGCCTGCTTCTTGGGTTTGCTCCTCACCTTGTACTCTGCCAGCAGCAGCGAGCGCTTGTCAGGGGCTAGCGTTTGAAACCACCCAGGCCACTTGGCCCACTCACGCTCTATCTGTATGATAATCCTGTCAAGGGTCGCAGCCCTTCTATCTAGTTTCCCTGAGCCTTGGTGACCTCACCCTGACTGGTGCCAGCAACAACACTGGCAACAAGCTCAACAGCCTCATTGGCTTGGGGCAGCCACTCATCAAGCTGTAGCCCCTTCTTGTGGTAGTGGTCAATCACATCACCACCAAAGCGTAGCCAGTCAGCCTGACTGTGGCTCTTGAGCCTTGCAGCTGGCTTGTGCGGGCCACGCGCACAAAGGCCAAGCGCAGCAGCCATGCCTCTGGTGGTGTTGTTGCCCAGCGCTGCTAAGCAGTCATATGCATCAGCAACGCTGGTGGGTGCAACCAACTCAACATCCTGCCCCTTGATGTTGACTGTTGGCATTAGCTCTCATCCATTGACAAGTCGCCATCAATCTCACCATAGCAGGTGAAGCTGAAAGACAAGGTTGAAGGGTCACCTTCGGCAAACTCAGCCACCAAATAGCAGTCATGCAGCTTGATGTCATGAGCAGTGCCTGCGTAATCGGTAAACTGAAAAGCCACGTCAAGGCAGATGACTGGGTGAGTGGCACCTAAGGTGCTCTCACGCGCAGCAAACGCAGAGCCAGCCTGACCAGTAATCATGTCAAGCAGTGTGCCTGTGCTGGTGTCTGACCACTCATTTATAAGGCTCGAGAATGAGCCTGATGGGTATGAGCGTGTGGTGAGAGCCAAGCCACGCAGTGCGCCTCTTGTCTCATAGGCTGCGACTTCTCGCAACTTGTCAGCCATGCCGCTGATGCTCATGCTGCCCTCATCAAGAGTCAGCGTCAAGCTCAAAGGCGTGCTTGAACCATCACTTACGGTGATTTGCCCGTGTGTAAAGTTAGCAATGAAGGTGCCAGGTGCTGCCATGTTTATGCCTCAAGTTGGAGTCTATGAACGCACCTGAAGTTTGAGGTGCTTGAGAATACTGTACCCTCTCCCACCACCTGCCTGCTGGTGCTGTTGAAAGTGATAGAGATGAGGCTGCTGTTGGAGACTGCAAAGACAGCCTTGAGCAGCTCAGCCTCAGCAGCAAGGCCCGCGTTGTAATCGGCCACCATTGCATCAGCCCTGAGCCTGTACGCAACACTCACCTCAAGGCCTGTGGCAACCACATTGCCAAGCGTAGGCCTTTGCCTTGCTCGGTCAACATAAGTGACCGTATCAAGCACCCCAACACAAAAGGCCTTGTGCTCAAGTGGCCTGCTGTCTGAGTCAAGCGGGAACAGCTCATGTGGATACCTGCTGATATGATAGCCAGTCAATGAGCTTGCAAGCGCTGCCTCAAAGGCCTGCTTGAGTGCTGAGGTGGTCAGATAGCCCATGTTATGCCCTGCTTGTCAGAAACACTGAAGACATGCCCACACGCTGTGGGTCACCGTCACCGTCAAGGTCAGCAACGCCATCCTCATCACGGTCATACGAAAAGACGCACGCGCCAAAGGCGTGCTCATACTCTTTGCGGTACTCTCTGGCCCGCTCCATGTAGTCAGCATTTGAGACTCTGCTTGAGAGGTCTTCAAACACAATGGAAAGGCTGAGAGCCATATACACGGGGCGCAAGCTTGCAGGTGACATGATGAGCCAAGGCCTGCGACCCCCTTGCAGCAGACGGGTACTGACAATCACATGGGCCTCGTCAATCGCGTATTGGTATGATGTGCTTGAGGTGATGACAGTGGCGCTGCTGGGGTCCAAGGCTGGCACCCGTCGTATGAGGTCGACTGTTGAGATTGGACTGCGCACAACCTGCCGCACAAGCGCAGCCTCATTGACAGCCCGCACAGTATCTGTGCCAACAGTTAGCACCCACTCAGCGCGCCAACCATCACCCAGCGTCAGCCCTGACGTGGTGCCAGCCGTGACAGTGTATGTGGCCACGTCACTGACCACGGTGACAGCACTGCTGATGACTTGGTTGTTGTTTACGTCAAAGATGGTGACCACCCCACTGGTTGGGGCAGTGAGTGCATTGTCAAGGTACAGCTCACACTGTATCAGCGTGTCAATGCCGCGCTCAATCAAGTGCGGCAGTGGGAACCTTGCTGTGCGTCTCTGGTCACTCAATGACATTGGGGGTAGCCTCCTGACCAAACTGCGCATCACGCTGCTCAGCCTTCTTGATTTCTTTGTCAATCGCTGCGACTGCTGCAGCAGCCTTGGCAATGCGGGCCTCAGCATCAGGCATGATGGCTGCGTTGCGTGCATACTCACTCATCTTGCGCTCATACTGGCTGCGCAGATCCATCAGTGCATATGTTGGGGGTGGCTCAACCACCTTGGCAACAGCAGCCAAGAAGCGCAGCCAACCAGCCTTATCAGACATGATGCGGCTAGTGCCTGGGATGACACGCGCCCAGCGTGAGAGGAACGTATGACCACCCATGACGTTGATGCGCTGCAGGTAGCTTGTGGCACCCTTGTCAACCTTGCCAGCAAGGTCATACGGGATGAAGCGATAGCCATCAGCCTCATACCTCATCTTGCACTCTGTGGTGTCAATGCCGTTGCCCCTGTCAGTGCCAATGTGGTTGGTGCCAGGTTTAAAGAATATCTTGGACAGGCGTGGCAGCACCTTAGCTGCACCCTTGCTGTCATACATCACCTGCCAACTCTTGGGGTGATGCGCGTACTGAAACGCTGCAGACGGTGGCAGTTTTGCCAGCGCTTTGGGTTTGACCACTTCTCTGGGGGTAAAGGACTCGCCTATCATTGCCATGTCTATTGCTCCTACAAAAAAAGACTGCCAGCAGAGCGCTGACAGCCAGTGAAAGACGCCACCAGAGGCGTGCCAGAGGAGCAGTCAGCAGCACCTCTGGCAGCGCCTAAGATTATGTAGCGCTTGTGACCATCTTAACCACTGCAGCATCTTGGCCAAGTGACGCGCCAACAAGTGCTTGGTAGTACACATTGGTCATGGCCTTGCTGCTGTCGCGATCAAAGTCAATCTGCAGACGTCCACCATCAACCAGAATCTCACGCTCACCAGCAAGGGACGCCTCAATCAGAGCGTCAGCCCAGACAAGGCCTGTGCGTGCAGCCATGAACCCAGAATAGTCAGCACCGCTGTTGGCAGTCGGAATGAGGGTGTTGGTGAAGACATCAACACCAAAGTAACGGCCACGGTAACCAGAGAGGGGCGCATTGGCCTGCATGACCTCTTGAGCCTCTGGACTGCGGGCCACAGCATCACCGATGCCCGCAGCAGCCGCGTTTGTCTCTAGGTCGGCGAACTGTGTAGGATGAAGCACGCAAACCACAGAGCCTGGGGTGACCTCAGCGTTGGCAGCAACAAGCGCAGCCTTGGCAGCACGGAAGTCAGCCCAAGTCATGTCTGAGCCAGAAGTGCCCACAGATGCCGTGGCTGACTGAGCTGCAGTGATGAGCAGGCTGCTGAGCGTCTTAGCATAGGAGCCAGCAGCATCAGCCGCAAAGTCCTCAACATTGGTCACAGTGCCGGTGCTGTCCAAAAATCGCAGCATATCTGACACGCTGCGTGCTAGACGGTGTTGAGCAATCGTAACACTGGCACGGGTGAACGTAAACGCTGTACCAGCAACAGCGGTGTTTTCGTTTGTGCTCGCCAGCGTGCCTGCGCCGGCATCAATGTAATCAACCTTGGTGACTGAGCTGCCCATGGCTGCACCAGCGTACTGGATTGCCGGATGTGCATGGAAGAACCCTCGTTCTGCCAGTTTCAAGCCCACCTCTTGGGCCAGGATTTCACTGACAACAAGGTTGCCGTCATTGTAGATGTTTTGTGCCATTTGTACTATTCTCCAAAGGGTAAAAGGGTCACACTGCTTGTGCTCTGTTTTACGTCTGAGGAGACGGGCAGCATATCAAACAGTACCCCACCTGCTCACTTCTTGAGATAGCGCTGCTTTATTTTCTCTCTGTGCTCACGGTACTCATCAAGGGTCATGCTCGAGATGCTGCCACGCTTAAAAGCTGCAGTCTCAAGGCCTGAGTCAAGGGCACCCTTGTTGGTGTCAGGCATTGCCTTGGCCTGTTGAGGCTGCTGCCCAAAGTATGGCTTGAGGTATGCAGGCACGTTGTCTGGTGTTTCTTTCATGCTGCTAAGCCAGTCACCAAGCTCAGGCTTGTCATCACCCAGCCGCTGGTATGACCAGATAGCCAAATCGCGGGCCTCTTGGTCAAGCAGTCCGTGGCTCATCAGGCTGCGCTCTGTGGCCCAGGTGCTGCGCTCCGTCTCAAGGGTCTTGTTGACTGCCTCGAGTTGCGTAAACAACGCATCAGCTGCACCAGCCTGCTTGCTCACGTCAGCAAGTTGCTGCTTGAGTTTTTGAACCTCTTGCTCAGCAGCCTTGCGTTGGTCGTTCACTGTTGTAAAACGCTCATAGGGCACAGCGTTGCTGGTGCCACTGCTCTCATCACTCATGTGGGTTGCTCCTGTCTTGGTTTATTCTTGGGGCGTTGGCTCAAAGCCTTGGCCTACTGTGCCCATGATGTTGCTGGCTGCTTGCTCTGTAATGCCAAAGAACTCAACCAGCATGTTGATGCCTGACTCACGCGGCAACTGCCCAGCAGCCACACTGGTGACAATGCCCTGAGCTGCAGTCACCTGCGCACCATTCAGCACAGAGTCAGTGTCAACGGTTTGCTCAAGCTCACTGTCACTGCCCAGCCCGTCAATATCGTTGAGCGCAGCAACTGCCTCATCCTTGGTGACACCTGGGTTGAGCTTCATGTACGCATCAAGGCGAGACAGTAGGCCCGCATCCATCAGCTCAAGCGTCTGCTTCTGCTCACTCTCAATCTCATCAGAGGTCTTGGGCACGCCTTGATAGGTGATGCTATAGCCAGACTCAGGCAGGTTGAGGGGTTGCCCCATTGCCTCACTGTGACGGTTGAGCATGATGGCGCATATCTCGAGCAACTGCGTGTCACCTGCTTGCAGGTTTGGCTCATACTTCCTCTGCTGCTCCCTGAGTCCCTCGCGGGTCAGGCTTAGCGCGTATCCACTTCTGGGATCGCCGGTTACACGCTGATAGTCAGCAGCGCTAACGCCAGCAGCGGACACAAGGCCACGCATGTAGCGGCTAATCACGTCCATGTAATCAGACAGGCTGGCTGAGGTGCTAAACTGGTGCAAGAACGGCTGTCCCTCAAACCCGTCAATCGGCTCAAGTTGCAGCAGGGTGCTTGGGTCTGTGACCACCTCTCTGGTGCGCCCCTCGTAACTAGGGGAAAGCCCCACAGGAGACAAGCCAACTGACACCCTCTGTGGCCACGATGCAGCTCGCATGGTGTGGCGCAGAAAGCTCATCATTGTGCAGATGTTCAAAGTGCCGTCAACGAGGTCACCAAAGCCATGAGGGTCAAAGAGCTTGCCCGTGGCCTCAGCGTGGTACAGCGCCAGTGGGATGATTGGCATGCCCTCTGCGTTGACAAAGGGATACGCAGGCCCAACCATTGGCCCAGTGCCAAGCACTGCCTCTGTCAGGTCTTTGCCCTTGCTATCCCCTCCAGCAGCCACAATGCGATACACAGGCACATCACCAATGCTGTACACGTCATAGCAGTACACCATCCCATGCCCCTCAACATGGCGCAGCCTAAGCTCAGCAACCTCAATGGGTTGGCTGGGGTTGTTAGGGTCTGCAATCGCAACCACATTGTCAGGGCTGACAGGGCGCAGCACAAGCTCACCATCGGACACACTGACACACATGAACATCTCACGCATGCCAAGCAGGTCACGCATGAACCGTGGCATGAGGGCAAAGTATCCAGCTCGAGCAAGCGCACCATCAGGCCCAATGAGTGCAGATGCGTCAGCTGCGTTGCTCATGATGGGTGGTCTGACGTATGACTGACTCAGGCTGTTGCACAGGCTGTTGAGCACATTGTGCGAGATGTCACCATGCTTGATGATGTGGGCGCGTGTGGTGCCAACCTCATCAACCAGCCTGCGCCTTACGTCATCTTGGAACAGCCCGTATAGCACGCGCCTCACTAGTGCTGTGTATTCCCATCGATCAACGTCGGCAGGGTCATGGGGCAATGGGCGGACAGGTGCAGTGCGTAGTGTGGCCATGCGATACCATACCCCCTATCGTATCTTAATCGATGGGGCTGACCTTGTGCGTGCCCCTGCGCCATAGATAACATCACGCAGGGCATACCTGAGCGCATCAACTGGGTGGGCATACTTGGTGTTTGGTTTCATATCGTAATTGCTCATTGCCTTTGCAAGCTCCGTGCAGCGTGGGTGCACCTTGAGCTTGTCACGCAACATGAGCCTATGCAGATAGCCAACACCCCAACTGACTGCCCCAGGGGCATTGGCACCACCCTTGCCCCTCTTAGCGTTGCGCACTGGGGGCACCACGTTTGCAGGCCCGATGCCATGCATCTGCGCAGCGCTTGCCCTGCCCAAAGCAGATGCCAGCAGTGCGTTGCTTTTCTTGGCCACACTGCCACGCCTGTTGCTACCGTGGTGCGCACGGTCACCCCACACCTTGTCAAGTTGCCTGTACTTGATGCCACAGTCATACAGCGCAGACAGGATGCCAGCAGCGTCATCATCTGCCGTGCACTCATCTGCTGAGCTGTACTCACCAACCACCCACACTGTGGGCATAGCCTCACCAACCGCATGGTCAACAGCAACGATGACAGCGTAACTGCTGCCCAACTTGCCAGCGCCATGGTCAACCCCAAGCAGCAGCTCAACGTCATGGCTGGGCAACTGGCGCGTCACCATCTTGGTGGGGTTCCATGCTGTAAAGCATGCCAACTGGCTTGCCATATTCCATTCGCCATGGCAGACAACGGGCACCTCATGCGCAAGGGTGTCAGCAATCAGAGCCTCAATCCACTTGGCATCTGCAAGGGTGCCATCACCCAAGCGCATTGGCAGAGCGCTGCCCACAGGTATGCAGGCCTCTGGCGTGAGTCGCGTGTGCACTTCTTTGATTTGCCCAGATTCAACCGCTAATCTCAGCCACTCAACATTAGCATTCACGGGGGTCAGCGTTAAGCGTATGTCGCCATTGCTGCGCAGCACGCGTTTGCTGGCTTCTGAGTAGACCCGTGGCGTCTTTGGTGGCTCATCTAACCACAGATAATCAACGGTCAGGCCCGCAAGGTTGAGGGTGTCACCGGACCCGCTGCGGAACTGGCAGGAACTGCCATTCTTGAGCCTGACTGTTGGGTACTTCCCGTAATACTTGCCAGTGCCCACATCAAACCTGCAGCGCTCATGCAGCAGGCTGTCATCAATCATGGCGTTGATGCGTCCCTGAATGTTTAGCGTCTGCTCATGACTAGCGCAGACAACCAGCGCATTGATTGGGCCTGGGTTTACCCATTTGTAAGGATGTTTGCCCATTAATCGGTAGATAAGCTCAGCCACTCCGGCTGTAGTTTTGCCCGCAAATTGGTTGCCTGCACGCAGCAGCAGCCGCTTCTCAGTGCTCTTGAGAAACTGATACTGGCAAGGCAGCCACTGGTAATAATCAAGGGGCGACTGCTGGGCAGTGCGCTCAACAGTGGCCAAAGCCTTGGCAAGCTCGGACAGGCTCACAGCAGCTCATCGATTGCTTTGCGCAACTGCTCGAGCACGCTGCGTGGCAAACCCTCGAGCGTGGCAAGTATGACCTCGAGCGCATCGCCTGCAGCTGGCGTGGGCACCTCGGCTGCTTGGATGCGGGCCTTCTCCACAAGCGCAGCCTCAAGCTCAGCATGCACAGATATTGCAGCCTTTTTGGCCTGCACGGCAGGGGTAAAGCTTCCGGATTCGGTGGCGTCTTTGTAGGTCGTCTCCAGCTCACGCAGTGCTTTTTTGAGATACCTGATGCGTGCGTTGACTGCCTTGATTGATGAGGTTGTCACTGTATATCTATCCCCCTACAAAGGACTAACGGAAAAGGTTTTTTCTTTTTTTGTTGCGCGTTTGGCAACATGTTGATACGTTAATTAATTATTTTTGGTGCGCGAGAAAAAAACGACGTCA